>Ga0213870_1000098_pt1 | contig 43506 bp, 45 predicted proteins | sample WICALVC2017_Meta_FD_160119 | JGI IMG/M metagenome (GOLD analysis project Ga0213870, IMG submission 160119) | Freshwater microbial communities from subterranean cave lake in Wind Cave National Park, South Dakota, United States - WICALVC2017 | ecosystem: Environmental > Aquatic > Deep subsurface >...
ATCCAGGGCGATATGTTGAGCTTAAAAATCTTCGAGTACGCTGCAATAGCGCCGCAGATTGGTTGTCGCAGTAGAACTTAAATGCAATATCTCGGTTTATATAGTTAATTCACAGCTAATCCACACAGGAATTTATGATAAAAATTAAACTATTTTTCATACAACTTCTTTAATAATCTCAAATAATCTTTTGTGGACTCATAAACCATAGCACTAATGAAATTAATAAAATCAGTGGGATCTTTCTTCCCTGTCTGGGATTTTTTTACAAGCGCTATATAATCTCCCCGTAATACAGGCGGGATAATTGTAATTACATGTTCACCTTGGAATAGAACGAGATTCATAAGAAGTCTGGCTGTTCTGCCATTCCCATCTACAAATGGATGAATACCGACAAATCCCTCGTGGACTAAGGCTGCCGCTTCAACAGGATGGTGATTTTTTTTAATTGTGGGAATCTTAGCAACAAACTTTTTCATGAGAGCTGGAACTTTTGAGGGTGCGGGTGGCACATATTCAGTACCAGTAATCATAACAGGCAATTTTCGGTATTGACCAGCATTCTCCTGGTCGATTCTATAATAAAAAAAGTAGTGAATACCCAATATATCTTTCTCAGAAATGTTCTGCTTTTTAGCAAGTTCATAAACCATATCATAAGCTTCGCTATGTCCAGACGCTTCATAATGATCTTTTAAAGGCTTTCCAGCAATGGTCAAGCCATCTTCAAGAACAATTTTTGTTTCTGTTTCAGTAAGAGTGTTCCCTTCAATAGCATTACTGGAATAGGTTAGACCAATACGGAAATATTCTTTAATATGCTTCAATAAGACTTTGTTGATTGGTCTGAATTCATCGATTTGCTTGTTAAGTTTATCGATTTCTTTAAATTTGTTTTTGTAAATCATTACGCTAAAACCAATGTTACTAACGCTTGATTGTCAACGCTACCTTTTTGGCAAATAAGGTCTTTTAGTTTTTGGTTTCGAACCTGCATTTCAATATCCAATGCTTCTTCGAGTGGTAAATCAGCATAAAGCTGGACAAGTTCCTGAGGATCCAAATAAGGGTAAACTCCATCTGTCATTAAAAATAAAACATCCCCCTTCTCTACCTTGAGTTCAAGGATTTCAGGCTCCAAATCTTTAGCAAATCCTAAAGCCATTAAAGGAAAGGTCCACCTAGGATTAAATCCTCCTCCACGAAAAAAATGATAGGAGCGAGGCGTGGTTATACTCTGTAATTTAGATCCTCTCAAAAGATACGCCTGGCAAAGCCCAACATGCGCAAGGGTTAAATGCGGTTTTTGGAAAAAAGAAAACAACAAACTTGCACCAGCGCGAGTTTGAATAGATTTGTTTTGATTTTCTTTGCACAACTGTCCATTTGCATAAAGAAAAGCATTAAAAATAAGATTTGCGCTTGCTGTATAATAACTTCGATAAATAAAGGGAAGTGTGACTTCAGAATCGCCCAATCCATTCTCTACAAAAAATTTAACATCCTCTAAACTTTTTTTTGCTGCTTTATCTCCAATTCCTACTCCACCAAATCCATCTGCAATTCCAAATAGCTCTCTTTCAGGGTGGACTAAATACGAGTCTTCATTGAGTTCTCTTTTAGGCCCTGGCTCACTAAAGGCTCCATATGCTCTCACTGCTCGCATCGTTTACTCATTTTCATTATTCCTCTTCTAACTCCATTGGTGGAGTGGGCAAGGTGGGTTTTTGTGGATCACTCGCAGCTCCAGCTGGCAAACCCAACTGCGGCTCGCTGCCGCCACCTTCATCCATACTAGACGATGCGGTTTCCCTTCCTCCTACAAATTCAAACCTTTTGAATTTACGTTTACAGCGCCCAAAATAAATATCATCTGGCATAGCTTGATCCAAACATTCTTTATACTTCGTTTTAGCAATTGCAAAATCACTCACTGCCTCTGCAATTAATGCTTCTGTATAAATTTTCTTAGACCTTGTGTGAAGTTCTGCTCTGATCTTGATAAGTCCTTCCTTTGCTTCCTTGTTTCTTGTATCGATTTTAATAGCTTTTAAATAGGCATCCCTAGCTTTTGTATAATTACCTTCAGCTAACGCTGCCTTTCCTTCATCAAGATACGGTTTTGATTTAGATTTTAAAATCTCTTTTGCTTGTTCCGATATGGCTTGAGCTTGTTTTAAAAGTTTTGGGTCATTGTAACCAATAACAGGAGCATCAATCATTCGTTCAATAGCATCGTAGTATTTTCCAGCTTTAATGAGATTCCGTCCTTCGCTAATAAGTCCTAAAAGTGCATTGCGCTTCAGATCTAGCTCTTTTCTTTCTTCTTCTTGTTGCTTGCGTTTTACTTCCCTTTCTTCAAGGAGCTGGCTTAAACGCAAAACAGTTGGATTTTCTGGATCTTTTTCTAGAACTTGAGCAAAAATCAATTTAGCTTGCTCATCTTTTGACTGATCTACAAGCTCTTGTGCTTGAGATACTAATGTAGCAACTTCTTGGCGTAAGCGCTCTTCATCTTCTTTTCGCTTTTTTTCTTCAGCTTTGGATCTTTCAATTTCTATAGCTTTTTCTGCATACACCTTAATATCTTTTGAGTCTTTGTAGCCTTGCGGAAGAATATCGAGAACCTTCTTAACCTCAAAAAGAGATTTTTCAAACTCCTGGTTTTTATAAAGATCAAACGCTAATTGGTAAGCATTCACTATAAATTGCCTTTTCTCAGGTGGAAGTGCTTTAAAAGCTGCATCGACCTTGTCTGTAACAACTAGCTGATCTTTGTTGTTTTTACCTTTTTCTTTTTTTTGCTCTTCTTCTGTAAACAAATAAAGCGCTCCTAAAATACATGCTGCTATAAGAATTTTACGAGCAGGTGGTTGCTTTTTAAACTTTTCTAAAAGCGACTCTCTTGGTGGAGGTCCAGCCACAGCAATTCCAGGTACTCCTTGAAAGTTTGGTGGCATCCCTTGAAAAGCTGGTTGTATCGAAGCGGAAGCAGAGTGATCCAATGACGAGGAAGCCGAGTAATCTGAAGACACAGGATTTAAGTCTGGAACTGGCTGTGCAAGCATCTCATTTGGTGCTTTTTCAACTGGAGGTACAGATAAAAACGCATTTTCCTGCTCTAAATATTCTTGGCTTACTGCCTGAAAATGAAATTCAGTATCTGCTATTTTTAAAACATCCCCACTAGAAAGCTCTTGCTGAGTAATCTTCTCACCATTAATAAAAGTTCCATTTCCAGTCCCTAAATCTTGAGCAATAAAAGTAGCTCCAACACGCTTAATAACAAGGTGTTTCCGGCTTGCTTTTTTATCATTTAAAACCACTTCGCACGTGGTTCCACGCCCTATTGTAATTTCTGGTTTTGAAAGTTCATATTCTTCAGTATTTGCAGAACCCGGTGCAAACAAAAGCTTTGCTACTAACGTACCCAAAGACAAGACAGCTGTTTTTTCTGAATCCATCTCAATAGATTGTGCGGACCCTATTTGTTCTACCATTGTCTGCTGACGCACATTTTCTACTTCTAAACCACTTAACGCAGGTGTAACCGTGTTTTCAACAGAAACAGACTCTTGTAAAAGCTCGGGCTGTATTTGCTCAAACTGCTGAGGCTGTCCTAACTGTGCAGTAGACAACTCAGCAAGAACAGGCTTTTCAACAGCTAACGACACAGGCATAGGCTCGTCTTCTATAGAAATCTGATATTCAGCAATTGAAACAACGTCTCCAGGTTTTAAGAAAGATTCTGAAACCTCAGCACCATTTACAAACAAAAATCCAAACTGACTGCGTTTTCGAACTATCATTCCACTTGCTTCTAATGAAAATACAGCATGCTCCCTACCCACGGCTCTTCCATCCAAACGGATATCGCAATTTTCTCCACGGCCAATCAGCAACGTCATGTGCTCTTTTGCAAGCTCTAAGCTTTTTACTTCAACACCTGCTTTAAAAACTTTCATTTTTGCCATGTTTTTAATCCTGCTCTTTTATTTTTTTTTGCAAATCTTCCATACGTGTTTGAGCTTCTTTATAAAGTGCATGGGTTTGATTCTTCAAATAAAGCCGTTTTACAGCCTCGTAGTGTAAGTAAGCTCCTCGAAAGCGATTGGATTCCTCATCTTTTTTAGCTTTTTCAATGTGACTTTTTGCTTCCTTTTCCATTTCTTTTTTTGTGGATTCTATATAAATGTTTGAAAGCGCATGAGAACTATCCACCTGCAAAGCAGTCTCAAACGATTGAAGTGCACGGGTGAAATTACGAGATCGATACTCGCGAAATCCTTCTTTAAAATAACGGTCAGCTGTTTTTTTAGATTGAGGATCTTCAGGTGGTTTTAATCCACTTAAACTACGTTCTGCTTCAATGTCTTTTGGCTCAAGATACTGAGCTTTTTTAGCTTTCTGTCTTTTTTCTACTGTTGGTAGAAGCGTTGCTACAGCAATAAGTCCTACTAATAAAAGTGCAAATTTTTTGTTTCGTTCAAAAAAAGATTCTGTTTGAGGTCCTAAAATTGAAGGTGAAGAAAAAGATGGCCTCTGAATAAATTGTGTCAGTCCACTGCTACCCGATCCAACCACATGAGAAACTTTTGCAGGAGCAGTTGAAATAAACTGTGTAGCGCCCGTTTCAGTTCCAATAAATTCCAAAACAGTCGTTCCAACTCCAATCTTATCTCTACTTTTTAAATGAACTTGCCTTTGTGGAACACCATTTACTAAAAGCCCATTAGCACTGCCAAGATCGCGAGCAACAGCAGTTCCTTGTTGAATGATGAAATCCACATGCTTTCTAGAAGCTTTGATATCCGTAAGCACAACATCATTTTCATCACCACGCCCCATTGTTACATGTGGAGTAGTAATTACAAAAACTGTACCTGCATCAGGACCTCCTAAAACACGAAGGCGAGCAAGCTCTCCTGTTTGCCTGAGTACGGTCATGTTTTTAAATTTAAGCACTCCTTTTATCGACATCTCTCTACTCCCAATAACTATGCTGCCTTAGAAGCTGTAAACACATACCCTTTGGCAGAGCCTGGTTGCCCAACCCCTACACACTCTACCTTGTATGACGTACCAGAAAATTCAAAATCCTCACTGATAGGCTCAAATGAGCTTTGTGCTCTTAAAAACAAATCTTCAACAAAAGAATGAAAAGCTGCTTCTCTAGCTACATTTGCAATTTCATCCCCAACTGCTATTTCAGCGCGAATACCTGTAAGTTCTTCCATAAAAGTATTCATATATAGAATTTTCTTTTGTGGAGACAAAACCATCATTCCTGTGGAGAGCATGCGCTCCGATACAAATTTTAAAGTATTTAAAATTTCTTCAGTAGATTGTGTGTCATGATCACCTGCACCTACACTATTGCCCGCAGATGGCAAACGCTGTAAAGCAGCATTGATGACATCAATCAAGGGATCTATTTCTTCCATTTTATATTTATGACTTACAGAAGCTAAATTTCCTTTTAAAACTTGGTCCACTTCATCGTTTAAATTTTGTAGTGGACGTAACGTCAGGCGGTACATTGAAAAATAAAGAATAACTGCAATAATTGCACACAAAATCATCGCTTGAATATATGTAAGCCCAACGGTTCCACTATCAAATAAAATCTGAGTGCGATCAAAAAATACAAGACCTAAAGCAACCGTAACGTTTTTCCCTGAAGCAGCACTGAAAATTCGAAGTGGCGTTGCTACAGCTAATACATCGCCATAAACACGATATTTTTCTTCTAGTTTTTCTTTTTCATTAAACAGTTTTCTTGTGGTTGCGCTAAATGAAGCTTCATAAGACTCTGTCAGATATTGATTAAGTTTTCGCCCAGGAGCTAAGACTCGCCCTTCCATATCTACAATATATGCAGCAAGCACTCCCTTTTCTTTTTCTGCAAAACCGACATCCACTTTTGAATCTAATTTTTCATAAATAAAACCAGAATTACGATCTACCATTTGTCTAGATAAAAGCATGGCTCTTTCTTTTACTTCGAGCTCTAGTTTTTCATTCACACGCTCTAAGGTTGGATAAATAGATAAAACCGCACCCCCAATTGTCATGATGATAAACATTCCAATAAGCATCATGCGCCACTGGTGTTTTTCATTGAGAGTATAAACAAAATTAATAATGTATTTTTCAAAATAAAATTTTATTTTTTCTTTTAAATCCTTTGGAGGAAGCGCTAAGCCGTTAGCTAAAGAACCGCTTGTTGCACTGCCTGGAATTTGCGATGAGTTTTGAGCCAAAGGGATATCAATCCCAGCTCTTAAAGGAACAACATTAGAAAAATCCAAGTTACTAATCTTTTGTTCTTCAACTTTTGTAAGTTCTAAAACAAACTCACCCACACTAATCCTGTCTCCTAAGGAAAGTTTTTTAGATTTTGTTAATAAGCCATTTACAAAAGTTCCGTTTGAACTACCTGTATCTTGAACACTAACGTCTTCATCCCGTATGAAAACAATACAGTGTTGCTTAGAAATGCGCTGAGAATTGAGCGCAATATCACTGCTTGCAAGCCTTCCAATATTGTTTTGTGCGTCTCTTAAATTAAAGGACTTGCCTCGTTCTGGTCCATTGACAATGGTTAACTTAAACATAGCTGATCCTCATTTTTTAAATCGAAAGCCCCACCGCAAGGCAGTTCTAAAACACTACGGGCTTTAAATACCGGCAAATCCATACGCCAAGGCTTCACGTTTTGATGAATTTTTAAAACCAATCCATGTCTATCTAAATAAACTACATCAATTGGGAACTTCATAAAAAAAGTATGGATAGAATTGCAGGGCTCAATCCACAGACCAGTTCCTTCTGGCAAGGCCTCGCGTCCCATCAATCCACACAAGCGCTCCCAAAAAGATTCTGTAATACAACAAGAGTTTGCAAAAACTTTTTGATCTCGAATACGGGTAAGTTTTTGAATTCTCATTTTAAAAATCTCCTGATTGCATCATTTGTAAAAGAAAAGGCCCAAAAATTGTAAGCATGATTGCCGGTAAAATAAAAAGAAACATAGGGAGCATGATTTTTTGAGATGCCTTTGCTCCTTCTTTTTCTCCTGCTAAAAATCTCTCTGTTCGGATTTGTTCAGATTGTTGCCTTAAAACTTTTCCAATGGATGCACCCATTTGATCTGCAGAAATAAGAATGGCTACAAAAGATGAAATTTCTGACATATTCAAACGATTTGACATTTCCTGTAAAGCCTCTGCACGCGAAGAGCCCACTTGGATTTCTTTTAAAACTTGTTCAAACTCCTCTACAAGCGGACTAGGCTTAGCTTTTTCCACCACCTTTCCAATTGCACCCATAAAATCTAAGCCTGCCTCGGTAGATAGCGCTAACAGATCTACAATAAACGGCATTGCCCTTCGCACTGATTTTTGACGAGCAGTTTTAGCTTGATTTAAAAGAAGATCAGGATAAAAAAAACCTAAAATACTAAAAAGAGGATATGTAAACCAAGACAGTTCAAAATCCCCCAGATAATTTACACCACCAATAAACAGCGGTGCCCCTAAGATTAAAAAAAGTTTAAACGCAAAAAGCTCATCTGGCGTAAACTCATCTACCATTCCTGCAGCAATCAGCTTTCGTTTGAGTGTTTTTCTGTACTGATCAATCCTCATGCCTGCAACAATGGGCACAACATAGCGAGAAAAAAATGGGCGAGAATATTTAATAACTGCATTGCTTGCTTTACGGTTTTTTTCTTCTTCACCAAGCAGTTGTTTTGCTGCACGTGCTTCTTCTTGATAAAAAATCGCACGCGCTAAAATATAAACTGCAACGGCTACAAATCCAAATGCTACCAATAAGGTCAGTGAATTCACACTTCCACCCTCCTCTATTCGTGGTATATTTCGGTAAATGAAGCAATATTCTCAAGGGATTAAAAAGCTAGGCAGAGCTTTTACAGCCAGAGCATTTACAGCCGGAACGCTTACAGGAAGTAAGCGTGACAGAGTGGGATATAAATGCGACAAGGTCCAATGCAAAAGCGACAAAATACGAAAAATTTGCCGAGAGGCAATTCACCTCATCAAAACTGTAGATCTTGGAACCCTCGCATCCAGTCTTGCGTTTACAACAGTTCTTTCAATAGCACCTCTTTTAGCTATAGCATTTTATGTTTTTAAACTATTTGGAGGATTAGAGTACGGCTACTCAAAATTAGAACCCTTCCTCCTTTCTAATTTATCGGAAGGTTCAGGCGAAATCGTAGTACAGTATTTACAAAAATTCATGCAGCAAGTCCATGCAAAGGCTGTAGGATGGGCAGGAGTGGGTGGACTTTTTGTCACTGCTATTCTGACTTATTTCACTGTGAGCAAAGCATTAAACCGAATTTGGGAGGTAAAAAAATTCCCACCTATTCATAAGAGGATCGGTAAAGCGCTCGTGGTATTACTGCTAGGACCTTTACTTGTGTCCCTCTCATTAGCTGTGACAGCTCTAGTTTCATCTCAGATCAGTAATATTCCCTATAGCGGTTACTTGGTTGGAATACTTTTAAATACTCTCGTATATACGTTGATTTATACATTAGTACCGAATGCAAAAACGAATTTAAAAATTGCATTCTTGGGTTCGCTTTTGCCAGCGTGTCTTTGGGAAATCGCAAAATCAACCTATACGATCTATACTACTCGAATTGTTTCCTATTCATCGTTTTATGGATCCCTTGCTGCAATCCCCATTTTCTTATTTTGGATTTATATTGGTTGGTATATTGCGCTTCTAGGGGCTGTGTGTGTACGTGCTTTGAGTTTGAATGCTGTGAAGAACAGCAAACACTGATTGTTGGAGCTAGTCTAACCAAAACACCGTCATCACAAACTATTTGGAACGTGACAAATACTACCACGAGAACATTCGGGTCAGTTGATTGTGGGATAATATGCGGTGCTGGCGTTCTCAGGGGTTAGATAGTCACCTTTAGGCTGACTTTGTATTCAGCGCTCTATTTTGTGTCAAGGTGTCCACTACTCGGGATTGCATACCCCAGTTGGAAGTGTGCTGGATTTTAAGCATTGGATTTTAGTCTGCGGATTTATAACCGCCTTACAAGTCCCGCGGCAGGACACATCGGACTGATAGTGCTAGATCCCGCGTATCGGGGAAGAAATCGCCATAACCATTCATTACCCACGCGTCACCCATCGGCCACTGGTTGGGCACTTTATAGTCTGACGAAGACCAAATCGCAAAATCAGCTCCCATTACCGCGCGAAATTCGTCCAGACCGTTACTCGTAAAATCAGTTTTTTCAATTCCATAATCCTCCCACCAAAGCGCAAAGGAGCCCTTTAAAGCTATCAATTCGCTCTTAGTTGGAAGACGCATGCCGATTTTTTTACATGCATTTTCAGCATCACTGCTGTCTATATGATTAGTGTAATCGCCTCTTAGAGAATTGCTAAAAAACTTTCCATTGATTTCAATGCCCTCAAGGTCACCGCGCTTTATTCTCGTTACACACTTTCCTTGAGTCGTCCTGCATGAACTATTTAGCGACAGCCCTTCATTGACATACGTGTAGTCGCTGCAATGCTTAACAGCATTGTTTTCGCAAGCATTTACTCTGGCTTGGGCTCTTTCCGATCCACCAGATGCGAAACAAGAACAAGCTATTCCTATTAAAAGAACGTTTTTCACAAATAATTTTTTCATAAAATTTTCAGCCTCATCAGATTGGGTACTATAAACGATACAGTCTTTAATTACAAGACTTAAAAAATTAACTTAAGAGGCTATTTTTTCTAGAACCATTTCAATCTGATATCTGGAAGTCAGCTCTAATAGAGCCTGAATTTATAATACCAATCGTGGAGTAATTCAATATGATTTTTGACTCTCCTTTTTGAGTCATCGTGAGTTCACGAAAGCCGACCTTTTTGATGATCACAGGACCTGAGAAATTCGGATTCGATGGATAGAGCTTCATTAATTATGATATTTTTAAAATATTTTCTTGACAGAAATTTATAGCAGTTGTGAGTCGCTTATTTGTCTGCACTATGCATGGTGAGACTTTGAAAAACAATTTGAGCTTAAACTATCAATAGCGGGCTATTTATGAGGCTTTATGGCTATGTTTTTATGATGACAAAAGATTTAGAAAAACAGCCTCTAAAAACTTCATGCTATAGTGACTTCGTTTTACTAAACAAACCTGCAAAGGCAGGGTTTGTTTTACTAGACGATCTTGCAAGTGCAAGGTCTGTTGTAAAATATTGGATTGTTGCCGAACGCTTTTCATTAAAGAGTTCGGCTTTTACACAAGGCTGACGCAGTCGTAGCACAAAAGGACAATTTGCAGCAGTAAGGGTGTTCGGCAACAGTCTCATAATACACCTCAATTACATGTGCCGAGTTAACAAATTTGTTAATTTGCCACATAAAGTAGGCGTATGTAATATTTACAATGTTTAAGAGTACTCTAAAAAATTCTTCCAAATTTAACGCATTACTCTCCGAGACGTGGGTTAACGAAAGATGCTGGCCACAAATTCTGTTCTATCCATGTTAAGCTCTTTTGAATCAAAATAAATCTATCACTTGGATTTTCTTTTTAAGTATTCCTCTAATTGAAACTGTAAGGCAAAAGTAAGTCAGGATCCAAATGAAGGCAAAATCATTAATCAAATACAAACAGTATACTGTTTATATTTATATTGATTTTAAACAGTATATTGTTTAATATTTTAAATATGGATTCATCCATACTCAAACAAGCTTTAGATGAATGGCAGAAATGGTTTCAAAATGCCTCAATTTCATTAAAAACAAGAGAAACAAGTTTACATTTTATCCAAAAAAATGCTCTTGCTATCACTGGAGTAAGACGATGTGGAAAAACATATCTATCTGTTGATTACAGTATAAAAAAAAGAAATGTGCATCCACATCAAACTTTTTATTTTAATTTTGAAGACCCGATATCATTAGGTACTACAAACCCTGAAATCCTTGACTCCCTTCTACTTTTATACTCTGAACATTATGGAGGATTTCCCTCTCTTGTTATCTTAGATGAAATCCAAAATGTTAAAGGATGGGAAAAATGGGTTAGAAAACAAGTTGATTTAAACCACTTTCAAATCATTGTTACAGGCTCTTCTGCAAAACTCTTGAGTTCAGAACTAGCAAGCTCCTTAACGGGTCGGTGTATTGAACAAGTCCTTTGGCCTTTGTCCTTCCGGGAATATTTTAAATTTATAGACAAACCAAAACCTAGTACTCCAAATGAGGCATTAAATCATTTACATCAATACATGAAATGGGGTGGATTTCCTGATGTTGTTTTACAGAACAACAAAAAAAATCGCGTCGAGCTGTTAAAACAATACCTCATTGGCATCCTTTACCGAGATGTTTTAGGTCGCCATGAACTCAGGAGTAGTCAGCTACTTGAAAAAATTGTTTTACATTATCTAACAAATATTAGCTCTTTGCACTCCTATACCAGTTTAAGAAAAGCTTATGGAGTTCCTACCAATACTGCAGCTGAATACACCCGAATGTTAGAGGAAGCTTTTCTCACATTTGAAGTAGGCAGATACCATCCTAATTTAAAGGTCCAAACTAGAGATCCTAAAAAAATATATGCTGTTGATACAGGCCTTAGAAATATAAACTCTTTCTCATCACAGGAAGATATTGGAAAACTTGCTGAAAACATTGTTTTTATTGAATTAAAAAGAAGGCAACATGAGGTCACTTATTTTAAAGGAAACAAAGAAGTTGATTTCGTCATTACACGATTTGGAAAGCCACTTAAAGCAATTCAAGTCTGCTACTCCGATCTTGAAAAAGAAGATACAAAAACAAGAGAAATAGAAGCACTCATAGAATGTCTTCAAACTCTTCGCTTACACTCAGGGTTGATACTAACCAGAAATAGAGAAGAAAAAATAAAAACAAAAAAACTAAACATCCAATTCCTGCCTCTATATCGTTGGTTATTAAAATAAACTATTTCTTATTCAGTAGAACTGACTTTGTATTCAGGCTTTATTTTACGTCAAATTGCCCTCTGGACGGGATTGCACACACCTGTTGGTAGTGTGCTAAAATTGAAGATAAACTTTTGAAGTCACAAATTGTGACATTTTAAAAATATTTGCTTGACAGAAATTTATAGCAGTTGAGAGTCGCTTGTTTGTGTGCACTAAGCATAGCGAGACTTTGGAAAACAATTTGAGTTTAAACTTTCAATAGCGGGCTATTTATGAGGCTTTATGGCTATGTTTTAATAACGACAAAAGATTTAGAAAAACAGCCTCTAAAAACTTCATGCTATAGTGACTTCGTTTTACTAAACGATCTTGCAAGTGCAAGGACAATTTGCAGCAGAAAGGGTGTTTGGCAACAGTCCCAATACAGACGGCAATGCTGCCATACAAATAAACGGAGGAACAAAACTATGACTTCTGTTCGACATCTCATTCACCAGCAATTACACGAAAAGGCTCTTTATTCAGCAAGAGAGTATTTACGATTTGAAGCAGAGCTCATTGGGATTTTACAAGAACTTGATCGAAATAAGACCTATCTGCATTTTCAAATGCCAAGCCTGTTTGCTTATACTACTAAACTATTACATCTAAGCCAACACATTGCATTAACGCTCATTGGAATTGCAAGAAAATCAATTCAAGTTCCTGAGCTTAAAGCTGCAATCGAGGAAAAGAAAATTACAATTAGTAATGCCAGGCGCATTGCTCCGATTCTCAATTCAGAAAATAAGAGAGGATGGATTGAAAAAGCAGCAACTCTATCCCAAGCAAAACTAGAGTGCGAGCTAGCTAAAAGCTTTCCAGAAAAACCTTCTCCAACAAAAATAAAATATAAAACAGAATCTAGTGTTAGATTAGAAGTTGATCTACAGGCAAAAACGCTAGAAAAATTAAAACGAGTTCAAGAAATTTTATCACAAAAGAAACAAGCTCACATCGGCGCTGCAAGTACACTGGATTTAGTTCTAGATGAATTCATAGAAAAACATGACCCGATACAAAGGGCGCAAAGAGCAATCCAGCGTGTAAACTTTAGCAATGAACCTGATAAGCATTGTGTTGTGTCGCTTTTGCATCATGCAAATTCTCCGGGTATGGTGTCGAATTTGCATCTTCGTAATGTTCGATTTTTCCCATCGCCTGGAGCTCTGGATGGCTGGCTTGCCGCGCGCTCAGCACAATTCCCAGCTACACACCCTCTTGCTGACATTCACCCGGCTTATCTCCAGTAATTAAAGAACGCAGTTTTATAGTGTGCTCAATCCAACTCCTAGAAATTTCTTGAGGTAGATCATGAGCTTTTAATGTGTTCTTTAAAATTTCAAGTCTGCGGTCAAAATGCCCACCAGCAATTTTAAGAGGCATGTGGACAGAAGACAGTGGACGGCCTGTGTAGGATACAGTGCCGCCCAATGCATTCAGTGTTAATTCATACTCTTTTTCAATGAGATGAGTCTTGTTTTTATCCTTAAAATAAAAACCAATCATGGTGTCTAAAAATACATGGTCATAAAAATCTTTTAAAACATTTCTAATTTTTTCAAGATTCTCTTTTTTTTTAAGCAAATCTGCCAACATATAATTATTAGTCTCGCTTTATTTCAATGGAGAGCACCTCTCCTTCTTCGCAAGCTACTGTAAAACTTATCGGACGGCAACATACATAACAGTCTTCAATATAGTTTTGCAAATCTACAGATGTGTCTATAACCGCAGTCCATTCCTCACCACAAAATGGACAGGTTACATTATATTCTATCGGATATGCATTACTTTCTGTCACATTTCCATCCGTCGAGCATGAGTGCGAGCGTTCCAATGAATACTCCGGTCACAAATTCTCTAGTTTTACAGCTGGCAACTTCACTCCTAAAAACTGACTGTGATCCAATTCTTTTTTTTCGCCAATTGGAATAGTTTTTGTTCTGAATAATAATTAGGCCCACCTTTTTTTTCTGAATGAACTGCCATGGCAAGCTCTTTAGTTAAAAGCATCATGTCTTTATCCCAATAAGTGTTTCCTGCCACCAGCAACGGTATTGATTGAATTTTATTTTTAATTAATTTTACTTTTGCCTGTCTGTAAGGCACAAAGTGACTTAGTTTTTTTGTTAAAACTCCATTTTGAACTTCAACTGCTGTTCCAATAATGTGTTTACTCATCATTCCAAAACAAGCTGCCATTTCTTCCACAACCCATTGCATAGATCCGCTGACAATCCAAACTTCAAACCCATGCTTTAAAAGTTTTTTAATTAATTCTCTCATTGGAGAAAAAATTTTATGATTGCCATAGCTACTCTTCATAAATTTTTGAATCCATTGTCTTAAGTCTTTTTCTTGAACTCCCTCATTCCATTGTGCTAGCCATCCAAATGCATCAGCCGTCTTGCCATCCGCCACTGCCTTACAATATATTTCCCAAGGTTTAATTAAAGGTGCCTTTGGGATAAGAGAATTTTGAACTTGATATTTAAAAAAAGCTTCACCAATGTCTCCCCTCCACAATGTCCCATCCGCATCAAAAACAGCTACTTTACGTAGTTGAGATTGTTTGCTGTGTTTTTTAATAAACATATCAAGGATTTTAATAGTGTTTTTCTTAAAATTTTTCATCTTTTCAATATTTTAATTTTAAAATTAATTATATATCTACTTTATACTTTATATATGGATTTTAATAAAACTACAGACTCTTATAGAGAAAAGGTTAAAGATTCAATTTCTTTTGCAAATGCAGATAGCGATCTCATTCTCGAAGTTAAGGCAAACTTAATCCTCAAAACTTTAAAAGATAAGTTTCAAAACTTTGAAAACATCTCTGTTTTAGATGTAGGATGTGGGGTTGGCTTAATGGACCAGCTACTCTGCCCACCATTAAAAAACCTCTCCGGCGTAGACATTGCTCAAGATGCTGTAAAAAAAGCTGAGACTTTAAATCCAAATGTTCACTACAGTTCATACGATGGGAAACAACTCCCTTTTCAAGATGATTTTTTCATGGCTTGCTTTGTGGTGTGTGTGCTTCATCATGTACCCCCTAAAGAATGGATTGATCTTTTATTAGACATAAAAAGAACTCTAAAAACAGGTGGGCTTCTTTTTGTTTTTGAGCATAATCCTTGGAACCCGCTTACACGGCTTGTTACGACTCGATGTGAACTGGATGAAGATGCAGCACTGATTAGTCCATTGAAAATGCGCGCTTTGATGAAAGGAAGTGGTTTTAAAATTTTAGATTCAAGAGCCATTCTTTATTTTCCCTGGAGAGGGGCATTTTTAAGAAAACTAGATACGATGCTCGGACAATTATATTTAGGTGGCCAGTATTATTTTTTTTGTGAGAAAGCTTGAAGCACAGACCTAGATAAAGTTCCTCACCTGTGGTATAGTAAGGACATGAGCGGAAACAGGATGTTGGAGCGATAAAATAATATGACAGCGAAGAACTTAACTATAGAAATTTTAAAAGAAATTAGAGATGAAATTCGAAAAACCAATGCGCGCTTGGACCAAACCAATGCGCGCTTGGACCAAACCAATTCACGCTTGGACCAAACCAATGTACGACTTGACCAAAGCAGAGAAGAATTAGCTAAAAGAATTACAGAATCAGAAATAAGAACTGCAACAGCAATCACAGAACTTACTGGTACTTTAGTACAAGTTAGAGATTTGTTAACAGATCGCTTGAATGTGAGAGATCGTGTTGAAAATTGTGAAAAAGACATCCTCTTAATTAAAGCTCATTTAAAACAAGCAAGTTAATAAACAAAGGTAACCCATGGCAATATTAAAAGTAGCTCGCTTAGGGCACCCCGTATTGAGGCAAAAAGCAAATCCAGTACCTCATGGTCAAATCCACACAAAAGAATTTCAGCAGTTTTTAAAAGACTTAATTGAAACCATGTACGAACATGATGGAGTTGGGCTTGCCGCTCCACAAGTACACCATTCTATTCGAGTCTGTTCAGTGGAACTAAGAGAAGAAAACCAGCGCTATCCGGATCAAGTCAACTCTAATTTACATATTTTTATCAATCCTGAGTGGTCAGCATTAACACAAGAAACCAACGCTTATTGGGAAGGCTGCTTAAGTGTTCCTGGACTTCGTGGCCTCGTGGCTCGCCCTAATAAGTTAAAAGTAAAATACCTAGATAAAAATGCTAAAACACAAGAACTCGTAGCTGAAGGATTTTTTGCAACAGTTTTGCAACATGAATTTGATCATTTAGATGGCACACTTTATGTGGATAAACTTGTTGACTCTACAAAGCTTGTTTTCGACCAAGAATTCGAAAAACACATCCTTCCACAAATGCAACAAGCTAAGCTTGAGTAAAAACACGTCTAAGAAGTCTCATTTACTTGAAGAAGACTCTGGAATAAAGCTCATACATCTTTCTGTCATTGCGGTAATGGTCAAGCTGGGATTGACTCCTAAGTTTGCAGACACCGCAGAACCATCACACACATACATGTTTTCATATCCAAAAACTCGATGTTGGGTGTCTATAACACCTTCCTGAACACCTTCCTGCGAAGTGCTGCCCATGCAACATCCACCCAACACATGCGCAGTGGTTGGAATTTGTAAAAGGACTTCATTCACAGCGCTTTGTGGAATTCCATTTATTTTTTTTGCTAATACACGCGCTATTGTATTTGCAATTGGGATAAAAACAGGAACCTTATGCGAAGGGTGGGCCTCCGTAGTCATCCTCTTTAAAAAAAGTGTAAAAATATTCCGTCCTAATTTAAAACTTATTTTGTTCTCCAAGGTTTGCATGACAAGTAAAATGATGGTGTTCTCTGCCCAATGAAAGTTAAAGAAAAGTCGTAATGTATCCAGTGGGTGCAACAAAGCAGCACAAATCATTTTTAATGGACGGAGAAACCTCCCCCCTTCATTAGCCATAGGAGCAGCAATTACTTTCATAAAGGAAGACCCTTTAGGATATCGCACGGGCTCAACATGGGTATGTGGCTCAGGATAAAACCCAGATGTAATGGCAATCCCTTGAGAAAAGTCTTTGTTTTTGTCTCGTGTTGTTACTCCAAGCAAAGCCTCGCTGTTGGTGCGCACATTTTTTCCTAAACAAGATGAAAGTTCTGAAAGAGACTGAGTAATATATTTACAACGCAAAAGTAAATTTACAGTTCCTAAAACACCTGCAGATAACACTACCGATCTTGCTGTAATAACTTTTCTTTTTTTAAAAAACCATGCTGTGGACTTTTTAACAAAAACCTCATAACCATCTTTACCGTATCTTGAATGGATTGGACGTATATCATATACCTCAGACTCAGGCTCGATCACTACACCAAGTTTTTCTGCAAAATAAAGGTAGTTTTTATCGAGAGTATTCTTTGCTCCGTGCTGACACCCCACCATGCATCCACCACAAAAAATACAACCCGCACGCTCTGGGCCTTTTCCTCCAAAATAAGGATCTGGGACTAATTTCCCTTCATCCCCTTTTCGGCCAAAATAAATACCTACATCAACGGGCTTAAAGGTATGAGCACACCCCATTTCCTGCGCAACTTCTTTTAGCTTAATATCTACTTCTGTAATTAGTGGATTCGGAGCTACTCCTAACATTTTTTTTGCTGTTTCATAGTGCGGGGTAAGCTCTTTTTTCCAATCTGCTAAATGTGCCCATTGAGGTGCCTGAAAAAATGGATCTGGCGGCACTAAAAGTGTACTGGCATATACAAGACTACCCCCTCCTACTCCACACCCACTTAAAACGAATATATCCTTAAAAATACTTAAATTTTGGATGCCAAAAAACTTAAGCTTTGGCATCCACAAATATTTTCTTAAGTTTTTATTTGTCTTTGGAAAATCTTGCGCACGATAACGCTTCCCTCGCTCTAAAACACATACCCGATAACTTTTTTCAGCAAGTCGCAGCGCTGAAACACTTCCACCAAATCCTGATCCAATAATTATAAAATCAAAATCAAACTTTGAATTTGCCATAGGAACACCATCAGTCTATCATTGGGCTTCGCTAAGATAAAGGAGGACTAAGCAAATGGCACTTACCTATTCTGACATGATCCCATTAGGAAGTTTAGCTCCCTCATTTTCATTAAAAGGTATTGATGGAAAAAATTGTAATTTGGAAAACTTCAAAAACAAAAAAGCATTAGTTGTACTTTTTATTTGTAACCACTGCCCCTATGTTCAAGCTACCCAAGACCGCATTGCTGCTTTAGCAAAAGAATTTACAAAAAAAGAAGTGCAGTTTGTGGGCATCAACAGCAACGACCTTGAACAATATCCCGAAGACGATCTTGCACACATGAAAGAACAAGCACAAAACGTAGGATTTATCTTCCCTTATCTTTTGGATGAAACTCAAGAAGTAGCAAAAGCATATGGAGCCATTTGCACCCCCGATACTTTTGTTTTTGATTCACAGCTCAAACTCCAATACCGAGGACGTATTGATGACAATTGGAAGGATCCTCAAAAAGTTACACGGCAGGATTTAAAAGATGCGCTTCATGCAATTTTAAATGGAACTGCTGTTACAAAAGACCAGCGCCCATCTATGGGCTGCTCAATTAAGTGGAAAAAAAATTATTAGTTGGTTTTTTTGTTGCACTTGTTTTATGGATTTAAATGTATGAGCAAAAAAATATGAGTGAACGCCATATTCGTTTAGGATCTTCTTATTGGTTACACGATAGCACAGTGCCTTTTTCAGAAGATATTCAGCCAGGAAGTATTTTTTTAAAAAATCCACATTATTTAGTGCTTGATATTGAAACTCAAAAACTTGCGCAAGAAGTTGGTGGATGGGGACACACGGATAAATTAGGTGTATCTGTTGCATGTGCTTATGACTCTAAAACAAGTAGTTTTCTTACCTATCGAGAAGAGGATCTCCCAGCACTTAACAAACTCTGCAAAGAAAGACTAATCGTGGGCTACAATGTTTTAAAATTCGATTTAAAAGTGCTTTCAGCCTATGGTTTTGATTCACGCAAGCTCGATGTTTTTGATCTCATGTTGGATATTGAGCAAGCATCGGGCAACCGCCGTTATGTAAAACTAGACAACGTTGCAAAAGCTACTTTAGGAAGTATAAAAATCGCAGATGGATTACAAGCCGTAGAATGGTACCGCCAGGGGAATTTTGAGAAAATTATTGAATATTGTTTAAAGGACGTAGAAATCACTCGAGATGTTTTTCTTCATGGCATGAAAAATGGCTTCGTCAATATTTCAAGAGTGGATGGCTCTGTCCAAAAAGTTACTGTTCAGTGGAATTAATGAGTTTTGTCTATCGCATTACGGATTATGGACCTACCCGCAAAGCCCTTGGATCCCAAAATCTAAGGGCTTTTACTTTTACACATAAATCCTTACACCAACAGATAAAATTGCCATATTGATTTATGGCATTCAAGATGGTAAGCTTTAGTCATGACGGCAAATACAAAGAAAATCACTGTTCACATTCAAGAGGACCTGCTTAAAAAAGCCCAAAAATCTATGGGGAAAGGAATTACTGAAACAATCCGACACGGATTGCAACTCGTTGCAGCAAGCGAATCCTATGAGGCCTTACGCCGTTTGCGCGGTAAGGTAAAGTTTTCAATTGACTTGAAACGACTACGGGAAGACAGGCAATGATTGCAGTTGATACTAGCTCTTTTGTTTCCTACTTGGAAGGGGGATTAAGTAAGGACACCGAAATTCTGGACGAAGCTCTTAAAGCAAAACAGGTCGTGCTTCCACCAGTGGTTCTCACTGAGTTATTAAGCGACTCAAGTTTGCCAGATGATGTTACCGATCTATTCAAGAGCATTCCTCTCTTGGAGTTATCCGAAGGCTACTGGGAACGAACTGGCATGATTCGAGCTGCAGTATTAGCAAAAGGCCATAAAGCAAGAGTAGCAGATGCATTGATCGCTCAGGCATGTCTTGACAATAAAATAAGCCTATTGACTCAAGATGCTGACTTCAAAATATTTTCAAAAATTGGTGGACTAATTTTAGTTTCTTGAAAGCGTATTAATCTTCCCAATCTTCTAAAGGGGTAATTTTTTCCCTCTCTTTTCTTTTGCTCCAACTCTCCGGCAATATGTGCTGAAAATTTACACTAAGAAAAAACAAAAACCATTTTGCTTCAACTCTCCGGCAATATGTGCTGCAAAAGAAAATTTCCCTCTCTTTTCACCATAGATTTAGACGAAAAGTAAAATGATGAGAATCGTCGTATTGGATAAAGAACATGCCTTTTTAAATAACTTAAAGGAGCACTGCAGAAAAGCGGGGCTAGAATGCCTAACGTATGTACAAACTTCTGCTTGTCTCTTAGAATTGAAAAAAAACCAATCTTTTGTTGATCTTATCTTAGTTTCTCGAGAGCTTGAAGCAGAAGATGGTGGGCTGCATTTTATCCAAAACTTACATCAAGACCAAAAATTAGCAGAAATACCTTATATTTTGCTTTCATCACTTTGGAGTAAAACTCAGTTTGCACAGCATCAAAAAACTCCATTTGGGGCAAACGCTTACTTTAATAAAAAAGACCCACTACCCCAACTCGAACACTTAATTGAAACAGTATTAGGGTTTCCATTTTTTAAGGAAACAGAACCAAAAAAAGAAGCCACACAAGCTATATTGGGTAATGCAACTGCAGGCAAAAGCATATCGAACACCTCACAGATTACACTCATTACTTTAACAGCTGCTCGGGACGTACTCAGTCCAAAAATAGAAACAATGCACACCATTTCACTTGAAACACCCATTTCTTTATTTGAGGAGCAAAAAGCTACTGCGCCCCCTCTGCTAGCCAAAAGGCCTGCGATGGATACTCCTCCACAGCTCCCCATGGAAAAATCTAATGCAACAAGCCCTAAAGTTGAACTCTCCTCTGGCAGCATTCCTATTTCACTTAGCCATGACCACATTGAAATCGAAACAAAACACGAACATGAAATTGAACCTCATTTTGAAGCTGAGTCTGAAAAGCTAAAAGTAGAGGAAAAAAGAGAACCACCGATCCTAGAGCAAAATCAAATACCTGAACTAGCTCAAACCCAACAACCTGAACGAGCTGAGCCTGAAATGCCACCGCCTGTTTCTGAAGAAGAAGCTGCCGCAGATCTACCCTACTTATTCTCAGAATCTGCTTCGGGTGGAGGACTTCCTCCTTTTCCACCAGCTGCAACACATTTGTCTGCTCCACCACTCACAAGTGAGTCCACTAACGATGTTGAGGCATTAAAAAAATACCTCATGATGAAAGAGCAAGACAATGCTGTCCTCACCGTCCAATTGGATTATGCAAAACAAGAACTTGCAAAAGCAGAAAACACAATTAAACGCACCAGTCTATTAAATGAGGACCTCAACCACCAACTCGAGCAACTAAAAAGCCGTTTAGCAAATTTTGAGCATGAGAAGCAACATGCAAATAGGAGTTTAGAGACTGAGATAGAGCAACTCCGTATAGACTTAAAATCAAAAATTGATCGTATTAGACTCCTCGAAGAAAAGCTAACAGACTCTGCTGAGCAATATGAGAAATTAAAAGATAGAGTGAGAATGGATATTCGAAAAATACGAGTTCGAGAAAAAGAACTGGAGAGCAAACTTGAAATTTTAAAGAAAGACAGTGAAACCCTTATTGTAGCAAGAGAAAATAAAATTTTAGAACTGAAGCGAAAAATTGATTTATTAGAATTTAATTACGATACAGTGCTGGACAAAAATGAAACTGAAAAACAAAATGTAAAAAATTCTGAAGAAAAAATGATGCGTGTTCTTAAAGTACTAAAACTTGCCATTGGGGTTATTGAAGGTGAACAAGAAGAAACTAATCACACAAGAAGTTCAAATATTGATGAGGCAAAAGCAGCATGAAAGCTGTTCTGCCCAATTCTACCATTCTTATTATTGATAGTGATACCAAACAAGCTGAGCTTATTTCAGAACTCGTTACTGACATATGGCCGGAGCGTCTACGTGATGTGCGTGCGACAAGAACTAAAGTCACACTGGACTCTATAAATTCTGGAGCTCAAGCATTAGAACTTATTTCCCGAAGTACATACCAATTAGTCATTGCAGATTGTAGTGTGGAAGATATGGACGGCATTTCAATCCTCGAACGGGTTAAAAGAGTTGCACCACAAACGAGCGTTATCTTAATATCTTCAAATGCAACGATTGAAGAAGCTGTAAAAGCAATCCGTCTCGGTGCAGATGAATATTTACAAAAACCATTTAATCCCGAACATTTTAAGGTGTCAGTTCAAAGATGTTTAGAAAAAAGACAACTTTTCAACGGAGATGCAACCGTTTCTAGCTTTATGCATCTACTGAATGCCTGCCAACTTATTTCAGCATGTCTAGAAGAAGAACGTGTTTTAGAAACTGTACTCACATACATTAAGCGAGAAACACAAGCTCAAGCGCTTGCAACTTTTCGCTACAAAAACTCTAAAAATCCTAAAGACTCTAAAGTTTCCTATATTCCTATTATTGGAGACATAAACGCAGATGTTACAGAAGTCTTTGTTGAAGGCCATCATTTTATTCAAACCTGCTACGATGAAAAATCTCCAATAAAGGTTTTTCCAAAAACAAGTAGTCGACCTGAAATTGCAGTATTTCAATTTTATTGTGCTGCTGAAACACCTTATTTTATTGTATGTGCAGCCACACATTTGAACACCACGCAAGAAGAGTTGGATTCACGTTTTCGTTTACTTCAAGCACAAACTTATATGACAGGAAAAACAATACAAAACTACCGTGGAGTTAAACATTTGTTGTATCTAGATGAGCCAACAGGACTATATAACACTCGATATCTACAATATAGTGTGGACAAACTGATAGAAAAATCAAAAAAGGATCTTACACTTACTCCATTTTCAGTACTCTTTCTTGATATCGATAAATTTAAAAATGTAAACGACCAATTCGGACATCTGATTGGAACTAAATTATTGTATGAGATGGGACAAGTCATGAAACACTGCATTCGAGCATCCGATCTAGCTTTTCGTTACGGAGGAGACGAATTTGTTGTAATTTTAACGTCAATGCATACTCAAGATGCATGGGAAATTGCAGAAAGGCTACGAAGCAAAGTGGAAAACCTACATTTTTTATCCAGAGAAAATTTAAACATACACCTTACAATTAGTATCGGTGTAGCGAACTACCCTGAACATGCAACTACAAAACGAGAAATCATCGAAGCTGCTGACACCGCCATGTACGCTGCAAAACGCACCACAAGAAACAAAGTATATATTGCTGAAAAAAAAGCTGCTTAATATGGGAGGAAAAAACAAAATCAAATTAGTAGTTAGTGATTTTCATGTTGGAAGTGGTGGATACTTCAAAGATGGAACACGTAATATTTTAGAAGATTTTAATTATGACGACGCATTTATAGCATTCTTAAACTACTACTCCACTGAAGACTATTCGGAAACAGAAGTAGAACTCATTATCAATGGAGATTTTTTTAACTTACTCCAAATTAATTACAAAGGTGTACACACTTATTTGCTAACTGAACGAATCATCTTAGATGGCTTAAAAAGCAGTGTTCAAGGGCATAGAGATCTTTTTTTAGCTATGAAAAATTTTGCACAAACACCCAAGCATTCTATAATTTATATCATTGGAAATCACGATCAAGGCATGCTTTTTGAAAAACCTCGCGAATATTTTCGAAAAGTTTTAAATTATCCTGTTACCTTTTATGATAGCCACTACGAATTTGATGGAGTTCGAGTAGAGCATGGCCATATGCATGAGTGGCCAACTCGTTTTGACTCTAAAAAATATTTTATTTCAAGAGGGCTACCTGAGCCTGTTTTAAACTTACCTTGGGGTTCCATTTTTGTTGCGGAATGTCTTCCCAAAATTAAAATGGAGCGGGCTTACGTAGATAAAGTAAAACCATTTTCTGCAATGTTAAAATGGATGATTTTAAATGATTTTTTCTTCTCATTAAAAGCTTTTGGGAAAATTATTCTTTTTTTCTTAGACACGCTGATCTTTAAAAGAAGATACCGATATTCTGACTTAAGAACAAAACTTAATATTTTAAAAGAAGTGACGATTTATCCTAATTTTGACAGGGAAGCAGAAAAAGTCTTTCAATCTAACTCAGATATCCACACAGTCATTATGGGTCACACCCATGTTTTACGTTACAAACGCTTTCGAGAAGGCAGAGAGTACTTCAATATTGGAACCTGGAACGAAGCAACTAGCTTACAGATAGGGAACTTAGGAACGGTAGTAAATTTAACATATGCGCTGATTGAATACCCACAAATACCATCCGATGTTGATCCTACAACCATGCACGATAAATCTCTCACAAGACCAAAAGTTAAATTAAAAGAATGGAAGGGGCATTGGCGCCCTGAAGTAGATGCTGCTATTTAACCGAGATATTGCATTTAAGTTCTACTGCGACAACCAATCTGCTGCGCTATTGCAGCAAAAAGGTCATGTGGCACACCCACTATGGCATGTAATATCCACCGTTTCCATATCGGGTCGTATCCCCAAAATTTCTGCCACCAAATACAATCATTTTATCGCCTGCCCACACAGCTGTGTGTTGCGCCCTTGCTACAGGTGCATCCGATGTGTCTGCAGCATTCCATGACCAAGTAGTTGTAGATGGATTTAAAATTGCGCCATCTTGATAAACTGCCGAACCATCCACTCCACCCCAAATAATCATTCGAGCACTCAATGAATCCCAGATAGCAGTGTGGTAAGCTCTCGCACTAAAACTTGCTGGAGGTGCTGGGTAAGTACCCCAAGCGCCTGCTCCAGATGGATTAAAAGCGCCTCCATTTCTGTAATACGTAGTAGTCCCACCAGAAATGCTATATCCTCCACCAACAAACATCTCAGTGCCAGTCCAAACACTAGAATGTCCTGCCCTTGCTTCTAAAGTTGTGGATGTCATGGGTAACCAAACATTACCGCTAGAATCATATAATGCCCCATTACTAAAAAATGTAGGAGTAGCAGCACCATTATTGCCGCCCCAAATGATCATGTAAGTCCCCGACCAAACAGCTGCATGTTCATACCTGGCAACTGGTAAATCTGGATCAGTTGTATCTGTACCTGTCCAAGCATCAGAAGATGGTGTATATTTTCCACCTGAATTATACGCTGTGGTACCCCCGTCTCTACCACCCCAAACAATCATATTGGTACCATTATAAATAGCAGTGTGGTTTCGCCTTGCAAGAGGGACAGAAAGAGTTGCAGTTGCAGTCCAGGAATCAACAGCGGAGTCGTATCTTGCTCCAGTGTTACAAACACTACCTGTACAACTTGTGCTGCTTCCACCCCAAACAATCATTGCTTTAGTTAATCCTCCTGCTCCCCATGTTGCCCAAACTGCTGTATGTGCTGATCTTGCCGTGGGAGCATTCGTAGTTGTTATTACACTCCAAGAGTTTGTAGTAGGATTATAACTTGCGCCATCGCCAAGTGCCGTGCCACCAGAAGCTACCCCACCCCAAACAAGCATGGCAGTATCATTCCAAACAGCCGTATGTCCTATTCGTGCTGAGGGTATATTCACCATACTATCACTCAAAAGAGACCATTTACTGGTAGCTGCCGAACTACTTGAGCTGCTTGCCGCTGTGCTACTCCCATTGAGTGGACTCCACGTGACATCGTCTGCATTAAAACACCCCATAAAATTTAAGCTTAAAAGCAAAAAAAGACCCTTAACTATTCCCATAATTATATTGTACCAAATATACAGTAGTATTTCACTACAGTATTTAAGTTATTGAAATTAAGCAGCTTTCCTGTAATCATCTACAATAGAACGCAAATCTATTTTTTTCTCTAACTCTACCCATGGACCTTCAGGTGATGCGCTCACTAACATGTTTAAACTAATTTCTTGAGTTTTAAGACCTTGTTCAATTTCTTGGTTTGAAAACGGGCCAAACACTTCACTATTTACACTAAAATACCACCCCTGCTCAACGGATTGAGTAGGAGAAATTGTTGAACGCAAATCCGACAACACTCCATGAGGATTTGCAGCCGGAGTGGGTGCAGGCTCTTTATCATGCACCACTTTATCACTTTTTTCTGCTTGATAACTGCTGTATGGAGTTTCGATAATAACAGGCTGACCAGTGTCAGACACGTAACCTGAAACTTTAAAGACTTCAATTGCTGTGCTTTTACCTTTCACTTTAGTGCTCTTACAATGCTCCCATACGAAGCTAGGTTGCACAGCTTCGTACACACTGCTAGATGCGAGAAAATCTGATCCATATTCTTTTGTCATCGACTCAATACGGGAAGCTAAATTCACAGCATCTCCGATAACAGTATATTCCATTTTTTCAGTTGACCCAATATTACCTGCAATCACTGGACCTCGATTTAATCCCATTCCAATTTTGATAACAGGTTGACCTCGAGATAGACGCAATTCATTGAGCTTTGATAAATCTTCACGCATTCCAAGACATGCTTTTACTGCCCGATATGTATCATCGGGCTGTTCAAAAGGCACACCCCAAATAGCCATGATGGCATCTCCTACGTATTTATCTACAATTCCACCATGCGCTCGAATAATGGCCACCATCCTTGTCATGTATTCGTTTAACATCACGACAACTTCTTCTGGTGTCAATTGCTCGCTCATACCTGTAAATCCACGAATATCGCTAAAAAAAATAGTAGCCGATCTTTTTTCTCCTCCAAGTTTTACCTCACCAGATAAAAGTTTTTCAGCAATTTCTTTGTTATGAAATTTATTAAAGGTCTCTTTCACACGGTCTCTTTCTTCTAAGCCTTTTGCCATTTCATTAAAAGTAAGTGACAAGTGTGCAATTTCATCTTGGCCTTTAGGTTTTAAATGAATTTTAAAATTACCTTCTGTAATCTGGCGAGCCGCATCCATCAGTTGATTGATTGGCCATGTAATGGTGCCTGAGTAAAAATAACCCACCATAAATGAAATGGATAAAATAATAACAGCTAACAAAGTAGCTCTATACTCTACTTTTCTTGCTGCCTCAAAAGCTTTTGCTTCAGCTACTTCTGAAACTACGCCAAGTCCACCAAATCCAACTAGGCGGAAGGCACCCAGTCTAGCTTCTTTAGATTGAGAATCCACATAACGAGTTTGACCATTGTTAAACTTGCCTTCTAAGAGCTGTTTTACAATCCCCAAATGGGAAATATTTTCACTTGCAGCTACACGAGTAGCATCAGGATGAGCAAGAAGCTTGCCTTTTCGATCCACCATGAAATTTGTCACCACATCACTCTCAGTAAAAGCTTTTACAAACTTATTTTGTTTTACAAAAGCTGTTAAGGTGTGACTAAAAGAATCTGCAACCTGAATAAATGGTACTGCAATAGCAATTGCAGCTCCACCGTCAAAAAGTTTTACGGAGGAAACTTGAACTTCTCCTTTAAATACTTGAGGCAGCTGAAAATCTTTTTCTGACAAGAGTGAAGAAAGAAGTTTTTCTCCATCTGGATCATTCATTTCTTTTAAATACGGCGAGACAGCTTTTGCAGGAGTTTGAATCGCAGCGGTGCTGTCGTATTTATGTAAATATACAGCTAAAAAATCTTTATCTTTGGTAAAAAATTCCCGGATTAAACTTTCTTTAGTAAAGGAATTTTTAGAATCTTGTAAAAGCAGTGTCCCTAAAACCCTCATTTTCTCAGTTGTATTTTCAAGAAGCTCTCTCATTTGCGTGGTTAACCCTGCAGCACTGTCGGCATTCATTTGTTGGATAAGAGATGTATTGTCTTGGATAAACAAACGGGTTGCAAGCCACACAAGACTTACAACAGAAGTCATCAGCAAAATGGCAATCAACCCTATTAGTTTTTTTCCAACTGTGAGTCGGATCGACGGAATTTTTTTCATTCTTGATATCCCTACTTGTGAGCTATTTCGGAATTTCTAAAAAAACACATAAATAAAAAATAAAACAAAAGATTGTTTGGGAACCGCCGAAAAGTCCAAGGAGATGGAGACAACTATTTCTAAATATTTTGATTATAGAAGCCTAATAGTTTTAGTGCTTTGCCTTTCTGGTGCAGGCACAAGTGGGTATTTTTTGTATAGGGACTTTACTGCATCTGGTGGAGCAGGGCTAGGTCCACCTATTGCTCAAGTTGGACGCAAAGAATCAAAAGTAAGAAGAAAACCAGCTACAAGCTATGTGTGGGCACCTGTTCAAACAAAGGAATCTTTATATCGAAAAGACTCTATTCAAACCGCATCCGATAGTGCTGCTACCATTTTATTAAACAATGGAGCCTCATTAGATCTGAGTGAAAACAGCCTTGTTATTTTAGATGACTCAAAAGAACTTGCACTTAATTTCTTACGTGGGTCCGCAGTTTTAAGGGATACAGCTGGAGACAGCAAAATCAGTATAGATAACCAAGGCAACGCAAAAATTGAAAAAATGCCCATAAAACTTTTAAGCCCAGAACCTTTAAGCAACTTTTTCACACAACAGGTTGCTGGAAAATTTAGTAAAACTATAGCATTTCGGTGGTTAGAAGAAGCAAGTAAAAACAGCCAAACAGCTTCTAGTCATTACATTTTAGAAATCTCAAAAGATCCAAAATTTAAAACAAGCACACAGTCTTTAAAAGTGGCTCGATCAAAAAACCCACAAGCAACACTTGCATTAGAAGCAGGAAAATATTTTTGGCGGATACTCGATAAAGATCAAGCCTTAACTGAATCAGCTCAATTTCGAATTCTTACCACAGCTCCAATTAGACCTTCTTGGCCAATCAAATCACAAAAAATCGTAGCCTGGATTAAAGAAAGTCCTATTCAATTTCGATGGATGATACCAGTTCACACAGAAGAATTAGACACCTATGCAGAGCATGTCATAGAAATTTCAAAAGACACACAGTTTAAAAACATCTTGCTAAACCAAAAGGTTTTAGCAACAGCAGGTATGGCTGTTATTAAAGGCATTCCAGAGGGAACACTTTACTGGAGAATTAAAAGCATCTATGGACACGGGGGATATGGGGGAAATGGAAATAATGGGCTAACTTTATCAAGCAGCACTGAAGCATTCCAAGTAGAAAAGTCTCAAAAACTAGAGCTAGAACTTGTTAAACCAGAAGACAACAATGCTTTTCCAACAGATGCGCCCATTCGGTTTAGTTGGCATTCTGGTTCAAATGAAGTGGAGTACCAATTAGAAATCCAAAGCAAAACTAATCCAACAAAATACAAAGAAGTTATCTCCACTAAAACCCGTGCACTTACTCATATCTGGAAAGAGCCACTTGCTGGAAATTACCGCTGGAGAGTATCCGCATTTTGGCTTGAACAAGCTGTATCGCAGACAAACTGGCAAGAGTTTTCTGTCTTTAAAGGAACCCCTTTAGTTTTAAAATTTCCAAAACCTAATCAAGAAATATATTATTGGGATCAACCCACCCCTTTTTCATTTGAATGGGAAAAAGATCCACTCAATCAATCTAAAGAATATAATTACCAAATCGATATTGCTGATGATCTAGAATTTAAAGTGAATCACTTGTCTCACAAAACAAAAGAACACACCCTCCTTAGTATCAAGCTTAATTTACTTGCTGGAATACATTTTTGGAGAATTCGCATTGTAGATGGAGGTAATAAAACTTTAAAAGTAAGTAACCCATCAAAATTTACATATGCTATTCATCCGCCGCTGAGAGCTCCAGCACATATTGCTCCTGCTATTGGAACGGTTGTAGATGTTTTAGAAGAAGACAAAAAAATACAGACAGAGTGGGCAAAAGTAGAAGGAGCACAAGGCTATGAAATCAGCTTGTACCAAAGAAGCCCAGCCCAAGACATTCCTAGTAAACTCCTTGTACAAAAAACTATTGAAGAAAATCACTTTGAATTTACAGGACTAAAAGAAGGAGATTATTACTGGACTGTAAAAGCCCTCGATCAGTTAAAACGCCTTGGAACACCAATGGATCCAAAAACATTTAAGATTACTTATGGTGAACCGCTTGCTGCACCTGAAATCACAAGTCCGGAGGTGCAGTAGTGAAAATCATTAATGGAATAATTTTTATTATGGTTTTCATCCTGCTCCCCCAAGTGGGATGGGCTAAAAAAGCTTTCTTAGAATGGAAGCCTATAAAAGGTGCTGTATGGTATGAAATTAAAGTTGAAAAAAAAGGTAAACTCATCACTCAAAAAAAACAACAAGAGACCTCCTGGTCTAACAACTTAAACTATGGAATTTTTGTTTATCAAATTAGAGCAATTGACCGTCTCAATCGTCCTGGAGGCTGGACCGAACCTCAAGCATTAGTTATAAAGCCCACTCCACCAGAACTTTTAAAGCCTAATAATAAGGACACTATAAAATTATACAACTCTAAAGCAAATGTCCTCTTGTCCTGGAAAGAAGTTGCAGGGACTACAAAATATAAAGTAGAGATCAAACAAGCAGGAAAACCAGTACAAGAACTGACCACTGAAGGCACGAGTGTAGATGTCGCATTGCCACCAGGTGGAAATTATAGTTGGACAGTAACCGCTGTCGTAGAAGCTGGACAAAGAGCTCCAGCCTCACTCACGAATAAAGTTTGGCAAAGTGATCCTAGCGAGACACTAGAATTTCAAGTTGGAGTTGGTAAACTAGAGGCTCCAAAACTTGTTTTTCCTACAGAAACGCATTCTCCTCCACGCAATAAAAAATTAAACCTGCAATGGAAAGCTGTGGATGGAGCGGAAAGCTATCAAGTACGAATAATCCGTAAACAAGGTCGATCACCTGCACAATCTAAATCTTTTGATAAAACTTTCATTTCTCAAGACAACTCACTTGAAGTTCAAGTACCTGGAGAAGGCTATTACACTTGGGAAGTAGCAGCACTAGCAAATTTCAATGTAAAAAAAGAGCCTGGAAGCATTGGTGCAAAATCAGAAGAAGACTTTGAACTAAGCCACCACGCACTTTTTGCAGAGGGCAGTGGCTATATTGCAGGATCACTCATGGTGGCAACTTATAAGTATAAAGTTGTCAGCCCTTTAACAGGCTTTGGTGGCACCACAAAATCCCAAGCTATGACTTTTCGACTCAGTGGTGAGTATTGGTTTAAAACAGATTTTGGAGTTGCACCAGCAATGGAAAACACTGCTGTGCGAATACTGGGTAAATCAGCAAACCGCGGCACTATTGAAATTTACGCTAAATACCGTATCCCTTTAACGAATAGTAAATATGGCTGGTTTTTATATCCAAAAATAGGATTAGAGTTCCGTGAATATATCGAGCTACGTCCAGATGTAAATGCAAATACAAGTTCAAGTGTTGGTTCAAACTTTCATTTTGAAAAAGTTGAGGTTGCAGGAATGGGTATAGGATTTGATATTCGAAAACAATTTACTGACAAATTTAGTTTAGGTTCTAAAGCAAGCTACTATCTCCCCATGGGATTTCGAAATCGGTCCCAAAAAATTTCAGCAGCAGCTTCATTTCGAAACATGTCAATTGGTGTCCAGGGGCTTTATTGGTTTAGAAAACAATGGGCAATGGGGATGGGTGGCTATCTTGAACAAAGATCTATTGGGTACTACCCCTCACAGCATGCGTCTGCAGCTCAAGAGGTTTTCATGGATGGCGCATACTTTTTTGGTAGCATTGTTTATAGTTTTGGAAAATAAATTAAGGATCAGTCGACAGATTCATTAAGGATATTCGGCAATCCAGTATTTTTATTTTTTCCCAAAATTTAGTACATCAAGAAAATTCAATAGTTTTTTTATTCTTGGGCCCGTCTAGTATAGTTATTTATTGTTCTTGTGTGAGACGATCAATTTGAAAGTCTCGTGTATCACCTTCGTTTACAAGAACTTGAAATAATGTATCTGAATTAGGTTCACCTTGATTCCCAGACATAAGGCAAGTTCCTCTGAGTTTATTCTCTACTTTAATTGCCATACAATCTGCAAATTGATTTAAACTAATTTTTTTCCCTAATTTTTTCTGTGCTTGGCCTTCAATTTGTTTTCTGAGGCTCTTGAACACTAGAGCTAACGCATTCCAATGAGTTGGATGATGAAGACCGATTTTTTTCAAATTTTCACGAGAAACTACTCGTCTAACTACAAAATTCACTTTGTTAGAGCTTTCATTATCTTTTACAGTAATTTGTAAAACAGTATCCAACTCAGCTCCATGTTCAAGTGTTAGGTCTGCTTTGACTAAACAGGTTCCAACAGACTGCTTAGGCAATAAGGCAGAATTTTCTGCAAGACATGAAAGGGATTCAAGATCAATATCGACTGTATCCACATTGTCTCCAATATGATAATCAAGCCCGCCAGCTTGTTCCTCAAGGGCAACAATGTTTTTCTCAATTGCATTAACGATCTGATCAACGTGAGATGCTAAACCAAATGAAATATTTCCATATGCTATAAGGCCCATTAAACTCACTAGAACCGCCCGCGCAACCACACTCGACAAAACAAAGGTCTTGATTGACTTCATAATATAATTCTCCTTCAAACGATAAAATGTTTTGAAGAGCTTATATCATTGGTTTTAATGCAATGCAATGGTTTTAATGCAATGCAATACTTTATTTTTGGTTGGGTTTTATTTCTTCAAGCAGCTCGATCTCATATCCGTCAGGGTCATCAATAAATGCCAACCGTGAATTTCCAGATGGACTTAAAGCAGGTCCCCAACTTAAATCATACCCATGCTGCTTGAGTTGAATTTGAATTTTTTCTATCGATTCTACTTGATACGCCATATGGCCGTACGCATTTCCTTTTTCATATGAGCTCACACCCCAATTATAGGTTAGTTCAATCATTGGAGCAGCCACGGGAGCAGGCTGAGGATAAATAGAATCAGAGGGTGCAAACAAAAATACTAATGTAAATTTATCTTTTGCATGGTCTTGACGACTGACGACTTTAAATCCTAAAGCAATATTATAAAAATGCAGTGATTTTTCTAAGTCACTTACTCTTAGCATCGTGTGGAGGTATTTCATAAGTTTCTAAAATCTAGCGCAATAAAACTACTTTGGCCATTTAGACTTATAAACTAAAACACTAGCCCTTTGGATAAATTTATAATAAAAACATTTTGTAACAGTTGCTTAGTCTATTTTATGCGCCCGTAGCTCAGCTGGATCAGAGTGTCAGACTACGAATCTGAAGGTCGCAGGTTCGAGCCCTGCCGGGCGCGCTTCCCTGTAAATTAGTTAAGTCATTGAAGTCACTATTTTTTCTTAAATCACTGTAATGCGTTTGGTTTAAGTTCGAAGGATCTTCTTGGTACCTGCGTAGCATTAGCGTAGCAGGACCGTAATTTTTTGATGGTTTTGGTGAATCACTCTGAATCTGATTGTTTTCTTCTAAATGCAGCTTGATGGCTTCGTTAACAACAATTTGTATGTAATTTTTATTTAAAATTTTAAAAGGAATTTTTTCTAACTTTTTACGAAAATCTGCAGTCATTTGAGACATATTTGTACTCTCTTCTACATTAAAACTATTATTCAAATCTATATTTCTGTCAAAAGTAAAATCATCACGCACTTTAAGATCGCCATCTAAAAGATGTGTGTAAATTTTTGATGTAATACCAATGTCAGAGTGTCCTAAGATCATTGAAACTTTTTTTAATCCCCAGCCCTGTCTAATTTTATTGCTGCCATAAGAGTGTCTTAAAGTATGAAGGTCCACACGCTTTATGATTCCAGCCCTCTTCACTGCTCGTTTGAGTGGCTTAAGAAATGAGTCTTTGTAGTATTTCTTTCCATCTTTTGTTGTAAATACAAATTCATTTGTGCGACTTAAATCTTTAATAGCTTCTAAGGCTTCTTTTTCAAGTGGTATAATACGTGCTTTACCGCCTTTACTTTTCCGTATGTGTATAAATCCAGCATTAATATCAATATCAATCCATTTTAAATTTAAGGCTTCAGAGCGTCTTAGACCTGTATGAGCTAAAAATTTAATAAATGGATAAAGCAGTGGAGAGATGGATCGGCTTGCTTCTTTGAGTAATTTGTTGATCTCTTCACATGTAAGAAAGTTAATGTCACGGCTTGATGATGCTAATGGGAAAAGCTTAGAAAAGTCCTTAATTTTTCGAACGAGATTTTCTGAATCTGAAACCTGCTCGGTATAAAGATCTCCAAGTAAACACAAAAGATAATGATAGTAACGAATAGTTTGGTTAGTAAGTTTATGTGTTTTTTTTAGATTTATATAAAAATTTAATAATTTCTCGCGAGTTAAGTCTGAGAATAAACACTCTCCAAATTGCGGAAGTAGAACTTTTTCAAGTTTTTGTTGAAATTCCTTTTGCCAACCAATAGATACTGTTAAATAACGTGGGCCTTTATAAAACTGCTCTATAACGTCTTTTACAAGCAACGGCTCTGCATACTTAGTAGGTCCTGGGTCTTCTCCCTTAAGAAGAGCATCTCTAGCTCGCATTTCTATAATTTTAGCTTCATCTTGGGTGCGTCCACCAGTGATTGCTTTCCATAATCCTGTTTTTTGATCTTTCCATCTGACCATCCAGGAGACAGCGCCACTACGGTGTTTGCGTTTATAAATATATGTTCGTATAGGGATCATATAATTATTCTATGCCATTCATTCTGCCATCCATTCTAGCTCCTCCTTGTTCATCCATGAGCCATTTTAAGAATTCCCGCTTAGGAAACCTCACTTCTTTTCCTACAATAATTCGTGGTGGTCTTTTTTTGGGATCCATTCTCTTAGCCCAATTGTACACCACTGTTTTAGAACACGACAGAAGCGAAGTGACATCCTCCATCGTTAGAAAAAGTTTTTCTTTATAAAGTTCGTTCATTTCAGAAAAAAGTGCAGAAAAAAGTGAGTGTTCCATAGTTCATTGCTCCTTAATATTTCTTTAATATTTCTCACATTGAGATGGTGGTGATTTAATAGGCAACTCAAAGTTAAGACTTCCATTTACTGCAACTTGGCTTGGAATAGGTGATAAAATTCCACCTTGAAGTGCGCTAAGCTTTGGTAAATCTAAGTAAGAGACAATGGCCTTAGGATTATCTAACTCATAGCCGTATCCGTGTACTTCAACTCTATCGTTTACATTGGTTGGAGAATCCTGATCTGTGTTCCACTCATCACAAATGATTCTTTCTTTGCAAACTTCTTTATTGCAACACTCACGAGGATAGCCACAGCAAGTAGTATGACAATCATATTGCTCACCATGCCATCTTTTACAAATAGGCCCGTCATGACATCCAAAAATAATTTGTTTAGCAGGAGCTACAAAACAAGGCGAAAGACTGGTAAAATCTGCATATTTTTCAATAGTCACGACATACAGTGTAAAAGTATTAGATGAAAAAGCAGACAATCTTAAATCAAATTTTGGATCAAGTGGAGAGCTTAAAAGCTCTAAAACTGGGAGTTTTGTATTTCATCTGAGACAAGCAAGAATCTTGCATCTTTTGGTGCCCTAAATGAATCAGTGAGTGTTTCCCCTTTGCATGGAGTGATTTGTGAGTGCGTGATATTCTGTAAGGAAGTATAAAGGCTGCCACTTATTTGATGAGGGATTGCAGTAACGTAATCCCATGGAGTCGTATTTTTTATTTCATAACGTCTTAACGGTGTTGCAACAGCGTCTTGTCCTAACCTTACAGTTAAATCTTTGCTAGAGTCTATAGGTAGTTCAGTTACAGAAAGAGGATGCGGAGTAGTTCTTAAGCTTACAAAAATACGTTTAGAATCTAGCTCAGTTGCAAGATCAAAGATAAGCACAGTAGCAAAGTTATATTGAAACCCGATAAGATCAGATAGGTTTAATATTTTTAGTTCAATTAAGGTTTTATCCTGTAAATGTTCAAAAGCTTTTATTTCAGTAGCAAGATTTCTCCATTCAGAAGAAAAGCTCCCGCGAGCTCCAGCACTGAGTTTTGCTCCACTCAAATGAGTTAAAGTAAATTTAACTGTAATTTCTTTTGGGATTGGAATAGGCACTACGATAGCTTGTCTTACCTGCATGCCTTCTACACTAGCGTCGAGGCTTCTTTTGTCTTGAGATGACTCTGAATAAATAACTTCTAGAGTATCTAAGATGGAGCTAACGCTAGCATTTTCTTTAGTCAGGTCATGAGATGGTGTTTGCCCTATGTTTTGTTGTGGCTCTTTAAAAGCACATTTTATAGTAAGCAAAGTTATTGCAAAAAGTAGAATTGCTTTGCAATAAGTATATGCGCTTATTTTATCTGCTTTGTTTTTACACGTTTTTTTCATCTTCATTTTCGTTCCCCCCTTTTTTGTTTTTTTCTATTAATAAAAATTCAAAATCGCTCTCTAGTTTATTTAAGTTTTTTGGTGCAAAACCTTTATTGACACTGCTCAATTTTTTCCCTGCAACTTCGTCTGGGGTGACAAGCTCTTCAATATGTTCAAAACCAAGCTCCCTTTGGGAAGGCTGTGTCAGTATTTTAATTGTTTTTTCAAATGGGATCTCTATGATTTTAAGCGTAGCTTTAGTTTTAACGCTAAAGACACACTGACCTGTTTTTAGTTCTTTAATAAGATCAGGAGAGATTCTAAATTCTTGAGCCTCTCTATTTGATGCTTTTCCAGTTTGTGTGTGATTTTCAGTTTGATAGGTCTGTTTTACTATTTTTTTAGTTCCAAAAAACCTTGCCCAAGTCTCAGCATCATCGGGGTCATCTTGTCTAAAAATGAATCTAACGTTACAGTTTCCTAAAACTTGTCCCATAAAAGATGAACTAATCTTTTTTAAATCAGAAAGCGTTTGATGGCACATATGGATCATAAATCCAGATGATCTGCCTTTATTTAAAAAGGTTGCAAAACTAGGCGTAGCAAACGCATCAAACTCGTCAATAAAAACAGAAAAATGTTTATCAGATTTTATATGTGGGTAAAGCTTTCGTAATCCAGAGATGAGTAAAAGTTCTTGAAGAAGTAATCTTCCCACTCTGGCACTTTGTACTGCTTTATTCTCGGTAGGAAGATCAACAAATAAGATATCGTTTTTTCTAGTCAGCTCTAATATTGATAACTCTTTTTTGAATTCTTTTTTAGATTCAGATTGTGATCTACATCCAAGCACTTTAGCCCATTCGCTTAAAGTAAGGTTGTAAAGATCAAGGAATAATCCTTCTAACTCCTTACTTTTTTCCAAATCTTTAATTTCTTTTAGTTTTTGCACTAACTCTATCAAACTTAAACGATTAGAGCTGCTAGCTGTAAGATCATTAAATGCTAGAAGTAGCCCTAACTCACACGCTTTTGCATAGTGAGGTTCAGAATAAATAGAGGAATTAAAAAACTTACTCTGCAGCTCTGAGGCATTTCCAAGTCCACAAGGATTCCAAACAACACTTTCTTTAGGAAAAGAAGCTGAAAGGTAATGTAAGTCTTTTGACCTTCCAATAGAACCGCAAAACTTTTTTACTCTTTCGTAAAACTCTCTATCTCCTTTAGCATCTATGACTAGTGCGCCATTACCACGGGCTAAGTCTTTAAATAAAAGACTTTCTAATAAAATAGTTTTACCTGATCCCGTGGCTCCTACGATATGGGTTTGCCGCACTCGATCATCATCTGAAATAAATTCGCCTACTAGAAAAATATCCGCTTCTTTTGAACTATGAGATTTTCTAAATTTTAATTTGAACAACCAATTTAAATGACTTTTCTTAAATGAAGTTAGTCCTAGCAAAAGTGCTAAAGAGCTAAGAAGTAGTAATTGCTCTGTCGTTAGCTTCATCATTTAAAAAGACCTCCTTGAAAAAAGATTCACATCCCCTTTTTTTGTAAACACAATGGGAGATTTGGTTTCTAAATGTTTTAAACTGATGAGTCCTAATGGGATATTTTTTGGATAAACTTCAATGAGACGTTTTAAAGAGTTAAAAACATAGTCTTCAGTTGCAACGTAAAGACAAAAAAAGATTTTAAGTTTTTCTAGTTTTAAAAACAGTTCACGGTATCTTGATTTTCCTTTAAGTGAGTTTTCAATTTCAACTAAAACTTTTTTCCCAGAATTAAATAAAAACACTCCATCTGGGATATCAGCATATTCGTGACCTTTGAGAGCTAACTCAGGAATCCAAATACCGTCCCATAACTCACTTAAACGAAGTCGTACGGTAGTGACAAAAGCATCATGGCTGAGTGTTTTTGTATCAAGAGTTTTTAAGTATGGAAGCTTGTGATCTGTCTGAGATAAACTTAATCCTTTTCCGTCCTGTGTTAGCCGTAAGATTTTTTTGCGTCCAAAAACAGGGCTTGTTTGTATTCTTAATAAACCAGATTTTTCTAACTCTAAAACTCTCTGCCGTGCATTTTGTGTTGCGCAACCTGTAAAAAAGAATCTTTCCACATGGCCTAGCAGTAAGAACTTTTGTTCATAACAGCACTGCAAAATATCATAATCTCTTTTTTGTAAATCCAACATTTCCCCCTTTCTTGGTTTTCCCTGACTTTTTTATCTTCCCCCAATGGTCTTAATTCTATTAATACTCACTTCTTCCAAAACCCTTCCTAATCCCCATAATTTCTAGTTTTTCTAGTTGTCCTTTTTGAGCATAGACCTGACCACCCTCACGAAACCTGGTTGAGGGGGGGTGGTCAGGCATACAGCGAAAACCGTTATTAGAAAAACTAGTGAGAATGATTGGGATTTGTTTGTGCTCAGTAGTTGCACAGGCAGTTGCGTAGTTGTAACCACCCGTGCAACTACTTGTGCAACCACCTGTGACTCCCCATATCTCTTGATTTAAGTCCCCTAAATTTCCCCCATCAAGAGGCCCCCGAAAGTGTTCCATTATTTTTTATCCCTCTTTTTATTTTGAATTGCAGCCTGCTCTTTTATTGGCTTTGCAAAAAGCTCAGCCTCTCTTTTAATCCGATATACTTTGTGTGGCTCATGAAGTGCCCCGTCTTCACTCACAGTGTCAGGCACCTTAATTTCCTCAACGATAGCTTGTTTAAACCTTTCCTTTAAAAATCCTGGAAGTTCATTTTGTGGGATAAAATATTCACCCGATATTTTACCTCCACCAGCACCTATCTCTTTTTCCTTTAAGGAGAGATTTTTAGATTGAGGGATTTCTGAATCATCGTGTGAGAATAAAAATAAAAGCCCCCCAGTAAGCGCTCCTCCTAATCCAAATACAAGAGCATTTAAACCCCTGCTCTCATCGTTTGGAGAAAGTGCAGATGAAGCAATCGCACCCACTGCTCCACCAGCCACACTTCCCATCAAAAACCTTTTTCTAGGTGAGCTTGCACAGCTTGTAAGGATCAAAAGCATGGTAATAGATATCGTGATTATACAAAGTGTAAACATCTTCAAAATCTAACCTCCTCTTCTATGAGAACTGCTAATGCCGTAGCAGCATTAACCACAAGCACAGGTTTTTCTTCTGTGGATTCCTCGATGAGTCTTTTTGATTGATCTGCAGCAGTTTGAGATACACCCTGCAAAATTCCATTTTTAGAGCCTGTCTCGGGTTGAGAAAATCCAAATGCATTAGAAGGAGATTGTGTCTGCTGAGATGCTGCATAGCCTGAGATAAAACTCCCAGCCATTGCTCCTGCAATTTTTAGTGCTTTACTAGAAAATACTTGCGCAGTAAGTCCATATCCACCTTGTTCGTCTAATGCCACAGCTTTAATGGGGTAGGGAGAAGCAGTTTTTAAAATCAGCCTATCTAAAACTAAAAACACTCTATCTTGAGTTGAGTTTTGAGTGGCTTTCCCAAGTAGCCTTAAGCTTGAAAAAATTCCTTGGTCAAGATCTAGCTCAATAACAGCAGGCGATCCTTCAGGACCTACAATAAGTCTATTTAGAGTTTTTCCGAATAAAAACTTTCCAGCCTGTGCTTTGATAAAAGTTAAATCACTGTGCAGTGCAATTATAGAATTAGTATTTTTAGATTCTTCTTTTGAAAAATTTTGGATTTGTTCAAAAGGAACAATGCCAAGAGTTTTTAGCTTTTGATCAATTTTATGGGATCTTTTTTCAAGTCTTGATAGTTCCTTTAAATAATCAGCAGAAAATGAGTTGGAGCATAGTAAAAGTAATAAAATTATTATTTTCATGTAGTCTCGCCTTTTAGAAATATTTCTAGTAATTCTTTTTTGTGTAGCTCTTTATTTAAAACTTCTATGAGCACTTGAATGGTTCCAGTAGAGGTTTCAATTAATAGATTTGATTTTCCAAATTTCTGGATTGGTTTTAAAACGACTCCGCAGCCAATCTCTTTTGGAAGAGGTTCAAGCTTTATCAGCTCATCGTTTCCAACTGCTGATGCTAATAGCTTTCCCTCACAATAAACCTTCGTCACAAATCCAAAATAAAGTTTTATGTCACCTGTGAAATGGCCTGCATGGCATGTACTTTTAAGTATGAAAATTATTATCAATGGGAATATTTTAGGGAATATTTTATTCATTTGCCACCAGCTTGAGTCGTGGCATCGTTTTTTAAATATTTCTTGATAGATGTCCCTTTAGAAATAAAAGCCCCTGCAAGTGCTACAGTCCTACTCCACGGGCCTATTAAATCTCCATTTAAGCTGCCTGCAACAAACTTATGTGAGAGAATTGGCACTGAAAAAGTCAAAATAATAGCTACAAGCTCACACGCTATAACATTAAACCCTAGCTCTGAGCTCACCATTGAATACTGCCTTGCAACTAGGCTTGTTGAAACGTCTACAATCGTTAACATTGGAAACCACAAAGAAAGCTCAACTTGAAAAAGAATTAATCCATAAAATATTTTTGGAAATATGGGATAAAATCCACAAGAAAGTGGAAACAGTATAAATACAATTTGTAAAAACACATCGCAAGTCACTTCTAAAAAATATCTTGCGATTAAAAAGAAAAACTCAGTAATTGAAGATACCACTCCCCAAACGCCTGATCTCAAAAACTGATTAAACACATTTGCAAGATTTGCTCCACGAGTTAAAACGTCTTTAGCCCCTCCTTCATTTGGAATAACCTCATTTGCTTGAACTAGAGCAAGGGCTACAAATTTTATAAGCCCGTCTTTATCTCCAAGCTCGGACAAGTAAGCTGTAAGTTCTTTACTTAAAAATAAAAGCATTGAAAAAAATGGTTTAAAAAATAAAAGAGCAAGATATCCAACTGCTAACTTCTCAAAAGGAATGACTAGGCTTTCTTGCCCACGAAGTGCAAGTGTCAAGCTTATCCCAAATGCACCTAGTAAAATAATTTGAGAAGGAGCTGTTAATAGGTCTTTCGTTAAAGTTAAACTTTCAGTAATCATAATTTAGCTGCCTTTAGTTGATTTTTTACAAGATTTTGTTTTGTGGATTTTGCAATAATTTCTTTTGTTAAAAACCTTACTCTTTCATCTTCTGCGCTCAGTTCGTTTTCTATTTTAGTTTTCTCTAGCTCAAGGTGCATGGCTTGAAGCTGTGCAATGTGTGATAAAATCTGAAGTGACACCCACTGGCCCATCATTTGAGCCGACCCACTTGCCGCACTAATTTGGCTTGCTCTTCCGGGTGATGCCTCTTTTGATTCCTGAGATAAGCTTGCACCTACTTTAATCATCTCCTGGCCCATTATGTAGGATGTGTCTGCTTGAATAGAGGCTTGTGCTATCGCCTCATCTGCAATGGCAAGCTTTAGTGATAAGATCGTTTTTACTTGGTTTTTAATCTCTTTTACTTCATTAATTAAGGCAGTTAGATCAGAGATTTTTTTAATGTTCTTTGGATTTAATCCTTGAGCTCTTTTTAAAATCTCTTCAAATGCTTCTATTTGATCTAACGCTTTAAATATCCCGTCATTTATTTTTGTTAAAATCTCAGTCTGATCTTTAGATATCTCTACAGCTTCTGCTAGTCTTTCTAGCTCTACAATTTGACCAACTACTAGCTTCATTAAAGCAATATTTTCTTCTCCAAAAATGCTTGCTCTTAAGCTTGTGGGAGTGAAAATAAGAAAAATAAATATATAAAATATTTTAACTAAGCAACACATGGGTGCATAACCTCTTGTGATTTTTTTAACTCGAAACTTAAATTACTTAGTTTTCTATTTTGAAAAATGATCTCTTCACGGATATTATCTGTTCTTAAAAGTTTGTGCTCCTCGCTTGTTGGATAAAGCTTAGATAGCTTTGATAAAAAAGGAGTCTTAATTAAGCACTCTGAATACACTCCTTTTTTTTGCTTTAACTGCCGAAGCAATTTTAACTCTACTGAGTTTAATCCTAATACTCCTTTATAGGGCGCTAAATCCTCACCCTGACGCAAAAGTATTCTTATTGGTGCATTCTGAAAAATAGACCTGCCAGATTCATCCATTAAAAAATCAGATAAACTCTGAGTAATTGCAATCGCAGCTCCGTTTAGCTTTCTAAACTCTCTAAACGCTCTTTGAACTAAAACAGGTTCATCTTTTAGAAAATTCCAACACTCATCTAATACGATATAAACAGGATGGATTGACTCCCTTTTTCTTAAATAATCTTCAATACTCGTTAATAGGTTTTTAGCAGCTTCTTTTTTTTCAAGGCTATCAAAGTCTGATAGTTCAATCCCAGCAATTCCACCCACTTTATTTAAAGTGTTAAAAAGAGAGTTTGTATAAAATTTTAAATCCTCTAAACTCTGTGGCTCAAAATATGGATGCCTTGAATTTAAAACCATTCTTCTAAAACTTCGGTTATGGTCAATAAATAAGACTGACATCAATTGACCCTGCTCTATTAGTCTTTTTAGTACTAAACCTGTAAAAAAACTTTTCCCTGATCCAGTAGCCCCCACTACTAGCCAATGAAGTGCTTCTAGCCTTTTATCCTGTGGATTAAAATAAAGTGGGTAGTTTCTTATGGTTTTTAATAAAACAACTGCATCTTTTTCTTTTGGATCAAATACATTTGGAATAAGGTCTGTTGCACTTACTGCTCTTAAGTAAAAAGACCTAAAAAATCTTACTCTTAATCCCATTGTAGAGATTAAAGCAAGTATGCTTCTTTTTTCCTTACAAAAGTAATGTGGGTCAAGTACTCCAATTGGCTCGTCTTTTATAATTACTAAAGCGCCTTCAAGTATACACTCATCTCCACGAGAAAGTCCTTCTAGGATTTGTGTTGCTTCTTCAAACGTAATATCGCAGTCAATGTTGCTATTTGCATTTTCTTGAAAACTTCTTTTTCTAGACCCTTCTATTTTTTGTTTTATTTGATGTGGGTCTACTCCTTTCCTTCCAACCCCTTATATAGTTTGGACTGAAATCTCTGAGATTTTTTAGTAATAGAAACAAAAAGCAGAGAAGGCAAAAAGGGGAATATCAGATGGCAACAAAACATGCTCCTGAATTTAAGGAGC
>Ga0213870_1000099_pt1 | contig 43377 bp, 61 predicted proteins | sample WICALVC2017_Meta_FD_160119 | JGI IMG/M metagenome (GOLD analysis project Ga0213870, IMG submission 160119) | Freshwater microbial communities from subterranean cave lake in Wind Cave National Park, South Dakota, United States - WICALVC2017 | ecosystem: Environmental > Aquatic > Deep subsurface >...
TTTCTATTTTACTGGCGGCACAGTTCTGTCTGAGTTCTATCTTAAGCATCGCTTATCCGAAGACATTGATTTGTTCTCTGAATACGCAGAGGTTGATCCTCAAGTGCCAGAAGCATTCTTGCGAAAAATTAGCAAAAAACTTGGTATCAAGGAATTTAAAGTAAGTCAATTTTTAGGCCTTGTAAGTTTTATCTTGGTTTTCCAGGATGGAGAAACTTTAAAAGTTGATTTTAACTATTACCCCTTCCCTAGGATCAATAAGGGTAAAAAATATAAAAACCTTGATATTGATAGCCTTTATGACATAGCTGTTAATAAAGTTCATACTCTCTTTATGAAGCCTCGAGCTCGTGATTACATTGATCTTTATTCTATAATGACTACTCAAAAAGACTATACATTAGATAAGCTTATTTTAGATGCTAAAGCCAAGTTTGATTGGGACATTGATAGACTAAATTTAGCCAGTCAATTTATTAGAGTTAAAGAGTTTAAAATAGACTATCCAAAAATGTTGATACCATTTTCAGCCAACCAAATGCAAGAGTTTTTTGTAGAAGAAGCAAGAAAACTTAAAAAAGAGATTTTTGAGTAGCACTAACTTTAATCTAAATCCCCATATTGCTCTTCGTAGTATTTTTGGAATTCTTTTGATTTTAATCTTTTCCACCAGCCCTCATTATTTTTATACCATTCCACAGTTTTTTTGAGCCATTCGTCAAAACTGTGCATTGGCTGCCAGCCAAGCTCGTTTTTTATTTTTGACCAATCAATTGCATATTTCCTATCATGCCCTGGCCTATCTTTGACAAACTCTATGAAACTGTCGTCTTTGCCTAAGATTCTTAGGATTTTTTTAACAACCTCTAAATTATTGATATCTTGAGTTAATCCACCAACACAATAAGTTTCTCCTATTTTCCCTTTTTGCAAAACCATATCTATTGCCCTACAATGATCCTCGACATAAAGCCAATCTCTAATATAAAACCCATCTCCATAAACTGGTACTTCTTTGCCTTCTAAAATATTAGTTATTGCAAGCGGAATCATTTTTTCGGGCAATTGATACGGCCCAAAGTTGTTTGAGCAATTAGTAATAGTAATTGGTAAGTTATAGGTTACAAAATATGCTCGTACTAAATGGTCTGATCCAGCTTTGCTTGCCGAATAAGGACTTCTAGGATTGTATTGTGAACGTTCACTAAATTTATCCTTACTTTCAAGATTAAGGCTTCCGAATAGCTCATCTGTCGAGATATGATGAAATCTTTTTATCTCATTTCTTAATGCGCTATCCAAAAGAACTTGTGTACCCACGACATTTGTCATGATAAAATCAGATGGTTTTTTTATTGATCTATCTACATGACTTTCTGCGGCAAAGTGTACTACAATATCTACTCCCCCCATCGCTTTCTCTACCTCATCTAAGTTAACAATATCTCCTTTTATAAATTTATAATTAGGATTTTTTTCGATGCTTTTGAGGTTTTCTAAATTTCCCGCATAAGTTAAGCTGTCGAAATTGATAATCTCATCATTTGGGTACTGCTTCATCCAATAAAGAATAAAATTGGAGCCTATAAATCCAGCCCCTCCCGTTACCAACAATTTCATATGCTATAGCTTTTTGTTTCTTTTTAAATTATCTAATAAAAGAATGCCAATCATTGTTGCCGCATTATTTATTTCTCCGCTCATAACTCTTGCTACTGCCTCTTTAAGGGGTAATTTAACAAGTTGTATGTCTTCTCCCGCATCGGGATTAGGCTTACCCTTCTCCAAATCGTAAGCTAAAAAAAGATGGAACGTTTCTCTTATAACACTTGCCGACTTTTCAATCCTTGCTATTTCTTCCCATTGAGATGCCCTCATGCCAACCTCTTCTCTTAGTTCTCTTTTTGCTGCAGCAAGTGATGTTTCGTCTTTGTTGACATGCCCACCAATTGCCTCAAGAATCCTTTTTCCAAACATTACTCTATACTGAGAGATCAGATAGAGATTATGAGTACCAGTAAGAGGAAAAATGCCTACTGTTGGCCGTCTTTCAACACTTTGATAAACATGTTTTTTATCATTGGGAAGTGCTACTTCTTGCTCCTTAACTTCAAAAAATCTTGCCTTATAAACTATTTTCTCAGCAACTATTTTCATTTATACTTACTACTTGCTACTTACTGCTTACAACTTCCTATCAGAGTTCTCCTCGTTTTACTTTTTCTGAAACAGTAATACCTGCTCTAAGCAATTCTTCGTGAGACGTCCCTGCGTCTATCCACCATTTTATTGTCTGACATTGGAGCGTTCCCTCTTTAAGGTAGAGATTATTTAAGTCTGTTACCTCAAGCTGTCCCCTACTAGATGGTTTAAGTTTTTTTATAAATTCAAAAACTCTTTCATCGTACATATAAATTCCTGTTTGAGCAATCTTTGATTTAGGAAATTCTGGCTTCTCCTCTATAGAAAGAACCTTACCGTTGTTTCCTATCTCAACCACCCCGTACTGCCTAGATGATGTATCCGTTTCAGTACCAAAAATTACTGCACCCCTTTTCTTATTCTTGAATTCATCTACTATGCGCTTTAGGTTAAAGCTAAAAATATTATCTCCCAGTATCACTAAAACCTTTTCATCTTGTACGAATTCTTTTGCTAGAGATATCCCCTCCGCAATACCTCCTGTTGGATTTTTTTGAATCGCGTAGTATAGACGAACACCAAAGTCCTCTCCAGATTCTAATAAATTAGCAAAGTCACCAGCGTGATCGGGAGAACTTGTAAGAAGAATCTCTTTTATGCCTGCTTTTACCATTGCCTCAAGTGGATAGTAAATCATGGGCTTATGGTAAACAGGAAGCAAATGCTTGTTTGTAACCCAAGTTAAGGGCCGCAACCGCGTAGCTAGACCGCCTGCTAAGATTACTCCCTTCATAAGATAAAAAGGACAATTGTTAGTCCAAGAACACCAATAAGAATATATTCTACCACAATTTTAACGTAAAGATCGTGGTTTATTAGATGGTGAATAATCCCCCAGAAAATATAAAAAAGTGTCGTTAGTACAACTATCATCAATTGAAGGTCCCTGTTGGGAGAAGATAAGAATGCAAGCAAAAATCCAACAGCAAGTATTGCGATAAGAGAGATGTAATAACCGATATGTTTTTTGACCTTTTTTATCATTAAAGAATAACTCCTTTGCTAAAGATTGCGACAAACAGTACAATTAAAACAAGAAAAAGAATATGGTCTGTATTGTGCCCAACTAATCTAATAATTCTTTTCCTCTCCGTAACTATCATATCCAAGATGAAAACAAAGATAAAAACAGCTAGTAATACCCTGTCAAGATTTAAGGGAAAAGACAGGCTGTTTAAAATGGGCTTCTTATCGAGAGTCGATCCGGCAAATACTTTAGGAATAACAACATTTCTAGTCGAAGAGCTTGTTGCGATAGGTTGCTCAGCTCTACTGCTTGCAATTGGCACAGCTCCTTGACTCCCAAATTCCTCAACTATCAAGACTGTATCTTGGCCATTTAATTTACCAGTCGCAACAGAGAAACCAACATCAGAATAGTTTTTAAAAAGCACGTTGTCTCTGTGTTTTGGGCTTGCCATCCATGCGCTAACAACTTCTTCTGCGCTGTTAAACCCTCTTGCTAAATTCTCTCCTGCGTAAACGTAGTCATACCCAGCCCCTCTTATAAAAACCCAAGGCGTTTTACCATCGGGCGAGTTATGCGCCCAATAGTCCTTGGCAAACATGTCTTCTGCTTTTAACCCAGCCGCATTAGATAGCTGATTGTTTAATGTCAAAGGAGAAAAGCCATATTCTGCCCTTTTTTCGTTGGTGAGAACAAGCAGCTGATCGACTGTTATGTTTGTTTGTATACCCAAGACAGAAGGGAAATTAACTTTAATAATTTCAAGTAAAAAAGAAGAGGTAAAAATAAAGGCAATAAACAAGAGTAAAATATTGTGGTGCAATAGTTTCGCTCTATAATTGTTTGATTCTCGCGGCAAGAAAAAACTTATCATTTTTAATCTAGTTCTGCAATGCAGAATTAGTATATCACTAAATCTTTTCACTGCGTCAAACGCGGCTTCGCTGGAATTTTAAGCGCAAAGGCAAGCGCGTTGGCTATTGCCATCCCAACCCTTATTCCGGTAAACGAACCATGGCTCGTATTTACCTCAATTGACTTAAGATCTTTTAATGCTATCCCTTGCTGCTTTAACAACTTATCAATCATTGGCAGTGCCACTTGAGCCTTATTTTTTCCAATCTTTCGTTTTATAATATATTCTTTCCCATTAATTCTTATACCAACCTTTATTTCTTTATTGCTTGAAGTATCTATTAAAAGTATTTTAGTCATGCTTGCATATTTGAACTTGTTTGAACTTTAATCTTGAATAAAATTGACACGAATCTAGCGTACGCAGGATTTGTGGCAACCTTATAGTTTTAGTTCCACCGCTCCTTTACGCGTTATTTGCCATGGCCTCTTTGAGCAATCAATAACGGTTGATTGCTGTTTTAAAGTGCAGCTTCCCCAAACTACATAATCAACCAATTTTACAAGTTCTTTATCTAAATCTCCAAATCTATATGGCGTTTTCTCTCCATGAAAATTTGCCGAGGGACCAAGAATTGGAACCCCAACTCCTCTTATAATCTCTAAAGCAAGAGCATGATTGGGGATTCTAACCCCAATCGTATTGCCGCCGCCCCTCACAAGTTCTGGAATTTTGTCGATCTCGCAAGGCAACACAATCGTAAGTGCGCCTGGCCAATATGGTTTTGTGAGCTTACCAATAACTTCTTGCGGAATAGTTTCTACATATCCTCGTGCCATCTCCAAACTGTCAAGAAGAACTGGTGTCGCCTGACTTTTTGGCCTTTTGCGAATATCAAACAACCTCCTTATAGCCTTTTCATCATCAATTCTACACCCAATTCCGAAGGCGGTGTCTGTGGGGTGAATTACAATGCCACCATTTCTCAAAACTTCGACAGCTTTTTTAATATCTTTATTCATAAGTAAAATCAAATGGCAAAATTTTCAATTTAAAATTTTTAATTTTTATTGAATTTTCAATATTTTAATTTTCAAATTTATATTTCATTGAAAATTTCGAATTGAAAATTCAAAATTACTTTACACGGTTAATGCCTATTTTCCTTCTATCTCGACCTGAATACTCAAAATGTATATCCCACCTTTCTTTAGGCAAAAATCCTTCCATCTTCTCCGCCCACTCAATTGCCACAATGTTTTGCGGATCGTTCATAATTTCCTCAATTCCCAACCCGACAATATGTTTCTCCTTCTCGATCCTATACAAATCGATGTGGTAAAAATGTATTGTTCGAGCTTGTCGAGAACTATTATTAACTTCTCGACTCCCCCGCCAAGTGGGGTCGCTCGAAGGATAATGAGGAATATTATACTGTCTTACGATCACAAATGTCGGCGATATTATCCTCCTTTTTATCCCAAGCCCATAAGCCATACCCTGAACAAAAGTTGTTTTACCGCTTCCCAAATCTCCATATAGTCCAATTGCCAATGCGCCTTTTTTTCTTTTTGACAGGGCCCTACCCTGTCCACTTATACCCTCAACAAACTCTTCCCCAAGTCCTTGTGTTTCCCTAAAACTATTTGTAATAAAAACCTCTTCGCTCTTTATCATGTTATTTGCTTTAATGATTTAAATCAATAAAGCAGAACTATACTGCACCGCTATCTTCTCTATTTCGTTTATAACTCCGAAAAGCAAGTATACCACAGCCAATAAGAAAAATAATTCCAGCTCCTATTAAGATTTTTGAAAGATTGCCTTGATCAACTCCCAAAGTTTTTGTCTCTTTTGTTGAAGGCGATATTTTGATCTTCGGATTATCCATTGGCGAAATATTGTATACCGCACTTTCTGTACTCTCTCCGAGTATTGGTGTTGGCAGAACCTCTCTATCTTCCTCAATAATTTGCTCCCCTAATGGTTGAGCAGGAAAGTTTTTAGGCGTAGGTGTTGAGCTCGATTTTACTGTTGGCGTAGGCGTATTGGTAGGAGTCGGAGTCTTGGTGGGAGTGGGGGTTTTTGTCGGCGTTGGAACTCTTGTTGGAGTTGGAGTGTTTGTTGGAACTGACGTAGGAGTTACTGTTGAAGTTGATGTGGGAACAGGTGTTGATGTAGGTACAGGTAAAGAAGTATTGTTCGTGGAATTTTTAGTGGGCGTTGGAAATAGTACCCATCCATCCGTTCCATCTGCGCTTCTTCCTGCCGATTGACCTTTGGCTGGAGCATAAACATCGATGCCTTTATCACCGTAACCCACCTCGTCTATCAATGAAAGGTTGCTTATTTTAACTAAACTTATAACGTCTCCGTTCTTATTGAGTTTATTGCTCCACTCAAAAGTAGCAAAATCCAAAACCCCAACTGTTCCACTTAATGTTTTTTTGTTTTTTGAATTCAAATCCTCAAGGCGATAATCTGACAAATCGATGGAAGCTTGGTCACTATTGTAAATTTCAATCCAATCAGGATCAGATATTGTTCCTTCTGTATCGGAAGCAAACTCGTTAATAAAAAGCTCTGCAAAAACTGGAGTTTTAAAGATAAAGAAGAATAAAACAAGGGTTAAAAAGCTAGTACATAACTTTGCACTTTGCATTTTAGTTTTGCGTTTTGAGCTTTGAGTTTTGAGTTATTTTACGTGCCAATACCAAGAGATAACTCCATCTCCATGGTCAATAGCTACATAGTTCATATTTGCCCCACGACAACTAGCCGATCCTTTGTACAGCGTCCCATCTTTTGGGGCCTTGATGATATTGGAGGAATCAGAATCTATATCAATCCCATGATGAGCCCCATCTGGATAAAAAGATTTTGCAAATCCGTGTGAACCATACCCTTGATGAATTTCTATTGTTTCGTGAAGTGGCCAATTCCAACTACCTTGTGGATTAACCATTCCATAGTAGTCATATTTATCTGACCCATAGCTATATCTAAGCGACACTCCAGATTTTAAATAATTACTTGGGTTTTCAGTGCTTCCATTTTTTCTCACCTCAAAATGAAGATGGGGCCCAGTTGAACAGTATGGCGCGCCTGTGTTTCCAACGATAGCAATTGTTTCTCCTTCTTTAATAGGAGTTCCATCTTTAAGCTGAATAGAGGCAATAACTCCCTCAATCGCCGCTCTTTCAGACCTTGCTTGTTCCAAGAGAGACTGGTATTTCTTCTCGTCATTCTTAGTAACAAGCAGTAAATTTTCTTTATCTTTTTTCTCTTGTTCAAGTTGCCTATTGTATGTCTCAAGTTGGGCTTTAAGTGTCTCTACTCTTTTTTTCTTTTCCTCAAAAATTTTCTTTTGGTTAGTGTAATCATTTTTTGTAGCCTGCGTATCGTAAATAAGCCTTTTGTCATGTAACTGAGCAATCTCAAGATAGTTAAGTTTTAAGAAATAGCTAGGCGCATTACTTGATGATAAAAGAACCTCAAATGGTCTCAGCGTTCCCGCCTCGTATGTTGCGACTATTCTCTTAAGAAGAACTTCTGTAAGGCCATTAAGTGCCTCTTCTAGACTTGCTATTTTTTTCGTGGTAGTGTCAATATCCAAAATAAGACCTGTTGCCTCCTGCTTTGTTGTATAAATCCTAGCTTCTGTTAACTTTACTTGACTGTCCATAATAGCAATTTGTGAAGAAAGAGTCTTTCCCTTTTCTCTAAGCTCTGCAATTTTATTTTCCAGATTTTTTATCTCTTGCTCTTTATTCCTCAACTCTTCTTCTATTTTCTTTGATTCATCGGGAGTAGGAGTGGGGGTTGGATCTTGCGCAAATATTAAATGATGATTAAATACAAGAAACCCAATGGCAAAAATAATAATAATCAATAGTGCCGAAAAGCGTCTCGCAAGCATCATATATCATAAACTATTTTAAGATCCTTCGCTCTAATGACCTCGGGATGAAGACGGGAACAATGTCCCATCTTCACTTAAGATATCTAATAACTGCTAAAAAACTAGAGGTTGCACCAAGAACTACTGCTAGCAAAATTTCTACTCCTAAAGCCTGCAATATAAAAATTGAGGGGATAGGAAAAACAGGAATATCCCGCAAAAAAGAAGACAAGTAAGGTGTCGTATACCACAGCACCCCTACTGCTACTCCCCATCCAAGAACTCCCCCTAATGCTCCATACAGTATGCCCTCTAGGATAAACGGCCAACGAATATACCAATTTGTCGCACCAATAAGCCTCATAATTTCAATATCTTGCCTCTTGTGTGATACTTTAATTCCAATAATAATTATCATAATAAGTACTGAGTCAAGACCTAAGACAATAACAAGCACAAGGCCAACTTTCCTGAGGGCATCTGTCCATTCTATAAGTTTGGAGACTACCTGTTTTGGGAAAACAACGCGCTCAACAATTGGCGATTTATTAAGACTATCCGCAACGGCAGAGAGGTCATTGATATTAACTGCTGAGATATGAAAGGAGGCAGGCAGAATGTCTGCAGTGACTAACTCCAGAAGAAGAGGGTCGTCTTTGTTTTGCTCCTGATAAATCTTGAGCGCTTCTTCTTTAGAAACAAAACGAATGTTTGCTATTTTCCCGCTTTTCATAAGTTGTGTCTTAAGAGTATTTATCTCATCTTTCCTTGCTTCATTTCGGAAAAAAACATCAATTTGGGGCAGTGATTCAAAATATTCAATAATCTTTGTCGACCCGAATACTACAAAGGCAAAAACCGACACGACAAAAAACGTCTGAAGAATTATAAAAACAGCAGTAAATGCCTGATATGGAGATCGTCTAATGTTATGCCAAGTTGTTCTTAAAACCATATTACTTTTTTACTTGGTCCTCCGAAGTCCGTCGACCGACGGACGAAGGGGACTCATCACGAACTAAACGGCCTTTATCCAAGCCAATAACTCTTTTAGACAGCTTCTTTACGATTTCAACATTATGAGTTACCATAACGATTGTTGTGCCCTTTTTGTTGATTTCGCAAAGTTGATTCACTATTGCCCAAGAGGTCGCCAGATCCAAGTTGCCAGTAGGTTCGTCTGCTAAAATCACCTCCGGAGATAAAACAAGAGATCTTGCAAGCGCAGCTCTCTGTAATTCTCCTCCGGATAACTGAATTGGGAATTTGTCCTTGTGATCAGCTATTCCTACTTTCTCAAGGACCTCGCCAGTTTTTTTTTCTGCCTCCTGTTTTTGCATGTTTGCAATTTCACAAGACAAAATAATGTTTTCAAAAATAGTTCTATCCATTAAAAGCTTTAAGTCTTGGAACACAAATCCTATTTTTTTTCGTAAAATTGGAATTTTATGATGAGGAAGTTTTACAACATCGAAATCGTTGACAAAAATACTCCCTGCCGATGGTAGAAGATCTCTAATCAACAGTCTAAAAATTGTTGTTTTACCACTACCTGTAGGACCAACTAAAAACACGAACTCTCCCTTTTCAACATTAAGTGAAATATCGGAAAGAGCAAAGACTCCTGTCGGAAATTTTTTTGAGACTTTATCAAGTCTTATCATACTTCAACTTCTCCCTTCTAATTTAACAGCAGTGTGATCCTCCCGAAGCTTATAAGCGAAGGGGGATCATCATTCTAAGACCTCTACTCTACCTACGTCCATAAGCCAGCCGGCAAATTTGGCTTTTTGCGTTTCCCCCCAAACCTTAATTTTTCTATTAAGAAACTTAGACAGGTCAATCAGCGAGGAGGTAAGATATACTTTCTGACTATCTCCACCGGGTCTAACTAAATGATAAGCTCCCTCTCCGTTAATACCCCCGCCTTTTAGGATTCCCTCCGCTGCATCTTTGAACGTTTTCGTATCGTTGGATCCAACAACCACACCTTTTGTAGTCTCAGAAGAATTTATAACTGTTCCCCCTTTATTTACATCTACCTTGCTTACTTTCCCTCTAGAAAGGGCAAATCCGCTACCAAGACCCAGTATTACCACAGCAATCAAAACAACAAAGAATTTTAGTGTAAAAATTGAAGTATTGATCATATCAATATTATGAACTAATGAATTGTCTGATGGTTTATCAGTTGGTATGCTACTCTTCCCTTGATCGATCTTTTGAGTATCCGCCATATCTTAAGTAAACCACATTTTCTTACTTTTGACAACCCCCGAGTCTATCTCTACTCATGGTTTTTCGATTTGAAAACCAATGCTCCAACCGACACGCCAATATAATCTATCCCTTTTTTCATACTTGCGAATTACTGGAAACCTATAATAGCAGACTTTAGAATTTATTCTTTATTACTCTGATCAAAATTATAAACTCCGTAGTTTCTTATTGAGTTAGCTTCTAACAATGTCGCATATGTCGCTCTATTAAAAATATGTGTAGGAAAATCAGTTAAGTCTTTTGTTAATAAAAAGATGTTTTTTCTGTATTTCACTAGTAATGCTCCTAAGTAAAGATCTGTCAAGGAAAGATCCTTAGAATCGATCTTGTATAATTTTAACAACTCCAAGAGATTCTTCAGCAAATCTGGCCTGCAAGGAAGGTAAGCGTCTATAATCTTCTCAAAAAAAGCTTTCTTCTCGTCCAATCTTGTCTCTGTTGTAGATCCTTTAAGAAACTCAATGAGAACATGTTCTGTTGTAACTAAAGTAACATTATGTTGAACTTTTAACTGATTAAAAAGAACTCCAAAATCTTTAATGTGACTAAAAGCATCAATAAAGACGCTCGTATCTAAAATTAGATGTTTATCCTTAATAACCAAGAAGAATTCTACCGGAAGAACTATTTTCATTTCTTTTTTTCTTTATAAGCTCTTCTTCTTCTTCAAAATATTTTTTAATCTTCTTAGAAAGAAATTCTAGTTTTTTAATATCAATTTTTTTCTTTTTAGAAACTCTTGGAAGTTCGTAGGCTTTCATGGCATCTCCTTCATTCCCATTTAACATCAAACGTAATTGTATGTCAATATAGAAACAACTTTTGTACTCCCACTTTAGAGTTGGAGAAGCTTTAAATTTAATTCTCTAATACGCGTTTTAGTTTTCCCAATATTTCTATATTAAATGGATCTTCGAGTTCTCCTCTGTCTACCCATTCGTAATATTCAAGCGCTGTGATATTTTCGCTAATGGGCTTGAATATGTATCTGACGTGATAGTTGCCATCTTTTTTAGTAAACACAAACATTTCGTTCTCCTTATATTCTGTAACTATGTATTCTGACCAACTTCCGCTTTTGCTTTGATTTTTATAAATGCTACCAACCTTAACTGGCCATTCGTTTGTATGTTCGATGACAATGGAATCTATCCATCTCGGAGTATTTTTGGGATTGATAGTAAATGCAAAAACTTCAGAAACAGGCTTATTAATTTGAATAATAAGTTTTTTATCTTTCATAACGTTATTTCAAAACTTTATATCGGAGTTCCAGCATATTACGATCTATCTTTTCCATGGATACTAACTCAAGATTCATTTCAAAATTAGCTGGAGCGAAAACAGGTATGCCTTCACCGATAACTACTGAATTTACATCAAAAATAACCTCATCAATTAACCCTCTTTTGGCAAATGTACTATTGTTTATAGAACCACCAGTTAGAATGCACTCCTTAAATCCATCTTTTTCGAGTAATTCCAACGCTCTCTCTGGAGAATTGGCTAATGCGAATCCTTCCTTTAGTTGAAACCGTGAATTAGAGATAATAACCTTCTTTGCATCTTTAAGATCATTTAGATAATCTCCTTCCCATTTAATAACTGCATCATACGTTTTTCTTCCCCAAATAAAACACCCGATTTTATTAACTAATCTTACAAATTGCATCCAATTACCATGAGATAAAAAATCTTCACTTCCCTCCTTGGTAGCAATAATTCCATTGGCTGAAATTGCCATTGATAAAATTACTTTCATGCTTACTTCTCCATTGTAACTACTTTAATCTGAGCAAGTTCATTTAAAACTAAATTTCCCATGCTAATTTTATGATCAAATTATAGGATTTATTTTTAATGTGATTATTTACCCGAAAGTATTTTATAATGTAATTGAATGATATTTGAATTTAATTTCCTAACCCCTAATAGCTCGAGTTTTGCTTCAAATTCTTTATCACCAAAGAGCTTGATTCCTTTTCCCAATATTATCGGCTCCACATCAACATAGATTTCATCTAAAAGGTTCTCCTGCATAAATGAACCATTAAGCATCCCGCCTCCTGCCACCAATGCCTCTCGGAATCCCTCATTTTCAAGAACATATAATGCTTGCTTTGGCTCTGTTGAAATGGAGTGATTTTCCGACAACAAAGAAAGCATATCCCCATTCGTGACGACCACTACTCTAGTACCTCTCAACGCATCAACCTCGTTAAACTCGTTGTTTTCTTTCATTACTTCATATGTCCTCCTTCCCACAATGATGTTCCCTGCATGCTTAATTGCTGCATCAAAACTCTCCAGCTCCGTCTCCGATACAAAACTTGTATCATCATCCTCTTTCGCAATCATTCCATTTACTGTAATGGCCATATAAAGAATTACTTTCATAATAAATCTTCCACCTTAGAGGTGGCGCAGATTCGCCACAAATTTTTATCAGCGTCTGAATCTAGTAAGCATCCAACAAGATTTTTGCCAAAATTGTACTTATAACATAGCCTAACATCTATAAGCGGTCTATATACATGGTCTACTTTTTGAGTTTTAGGATTAATAAATACTTCAGGTGTATAATCGAATCGAATTACCGACATAATGGAGACATATACTTATCGACTGGCGGAATATAAGTTATAACAGCATCTTTTATGCCAAGTTTATTTAGTTTTTTTTCTGTCTCTTTAATTGAAGCGCCAACCACTAATATACCCGACTTGTCTTTTGTCAAAACCACATATTTATTTTGATTTTTAACAATTTTTTTTATATCAATCTTTTTCATACATCTAAGATTATATCACAATTTCTACCATGTCATACTATTTTTTTTAACAAATCAACCTCTTCTCTCGTATCAATATACTCTCAATTCACATCTCCTTCTCCGTTAATCCAAACTTTTTCCGGAATTGCTTTATATACTCGACGTGGCATAGTTTTTTTGTTGCTATCTTTAAACTCTCTTTTGAAAAATCATCCAATGATGATTACAATCATATTCTTTTCCAAAAAATACTGTAGTTTTCTTTATGCGGGTCTCCTTTATTAGATTGAGACGCGAGTATAAATTTAATAATTCCTTCCGTTCGAAAATCTTCTCAAATTTACCAGTCGTTGGATGCAAAAAAGCATTTTTTTCTTTAGCAGGAGAGGCTTTCAACATCTTTTTATGAAACTCATCATCGGTAGACATAGCATACACCAAAAGATAGCCTTTGGGCTTTAATACTCTTAGTATTTCCTTTACCGAAAACCTTCTCCTCTTAACTGTTTCTATATCAGTTGTGGCAAAACAATCAATCGCAAGATCAAAATAATTAGACTCAAAAGGCCATCGTTTAGTGGCATCGTGCACTAAAAAAGTAATATTGTCATTCTTTTCTGACTTTTTAGGTCTTTTCCTTGCTTCTTGTATAGCACTTGGAGAAAAATCAAATCCAGTCATTGCAATACCTTGCTTTGCAAGCCATATAACGTTTCGTCCTTTCCCACAACCCATCTCAATTCCCTTTAATTTCTTAATTTCACCTTTTTCTTTAATAAAATCTAAAAAACGAACTACCCCACTAGAAGGTTCTTTGGAATCCATTTGTTGCAATAAGAAAGGTTTCGCATGCTCCTGATCCCAAAACCTATTTTGAACGAAACTGACTGATTGCCACGCTTCGCGCGGCCGAATCAGTCGGGCAAAAATCGGAAAGTTTGATATTGGCGCAGTATTCTTGAATTAGTCCGAATGCATTTCGCCGCCACAGGCGGCGAGAAAAGCCCCCCGTGAAAATTCGGAAAGGCGGCGGAGCCGCACCACTGACAATTTCAAGTTTTTCTTCTTGACCTGAGCTTGCCGAAGGTTGGCGGCAAGCTCTTTTTTTTGAAAATCAGTGTATAATTCTCATAAACTTCGAGTACGCATAATAGCAATGAGATGGAGTATGATAAACAGTGGCACGGCAAACGTGGGTATAAGACTGAGGGGAAGAATGGTTATGGGTCGAATCGTCACCCCTTGAGCTAACAGGCCGAATGAAGAGGATTGTGACGAGAGTATGCCGAGTGTTGTAGCTACGATAAAGTCCAAGATTCCAAAAATGTTCCACGCAATGAAAGTACGGCGGAACCTGATTTGCCTAGAACCAGATGCTAATGCTATGAAGGGAGCGGTTATTCCTACGGCAATATCTCCCCATCCTGCAGGGAGGGCAAAGGTGCCTGGGAGTTCACCTCGACCATAGAGAATGAGAAAGATGATGCCCACCAGCCGCCAAGTTTGCAAAAGAGTAAGCATCTTTATACTTAAAGATGAAAAGAATTGCTGCAGTTTATGAGATCGACTATGGACAATGAAGAAGAGCAGCGGCGGCAAGAGGACTGATACAATAACAAGGATGGGAGAAATTATGCCATGGGTACTAAATAGCCCGAGCCACGATACTCCCAAGACCAGTGCAAACCAAATTAGTACCAGAACAAATATTTTATTGTACATAGTGGAATTATATAACTTTGCTCCCCACAATGCGAAATTCCATTTGTCTCTTTCCACGACTCATATTCAAAAGCTGAAATAATAACCGCTGCGGGTATTCCATTTACAGTAATAACATACTCGTCAAGTCTCTTTTTAGCATTTTCAACTAAAAACAAGAACCTAGAATAAATTGTCAAAACTACCTAAAAACTCTTCTAATAGAGATTGTTAGTTCGTTTATATTGATAACTCAAACCAGACATCGAAATTCTACCCACTGTTATTATCGAAGACCCCAGATTCTGTTGACATTCTAATTTCATGGTATAATGTGTTTGTATGAATGATACAAAAAAAGCAAATACTATAATTTTAATAGAGAAACTGCGCCTTCTTGAAAGCGAGCTATTTCGCCTTACTTCAAAATATGGCGTAAAAACTATTGATGATCTTGATAGGAAGATAGCAACTGGTAAACTCTCTGAAGAAGCTGTAGGAGATGATTTATTCGTTTTTGACTCTCTTCTCTCTGAAAAAGAAAAAATAGAAAAAGAGTTTCATAAGCTTAATATCACAAAAGCCGATGTATGGAAAAGTTTGCAGCATTTGCTAGAATTGCCGAAGTTGAGTTCTCGAATGTAGTTCTGTCAACTCAAGACCTAGGCCACAAATTGGGTATCTACTTGAAAGATAAAACGTTCGTTGACTTCTTCTATACCACTAAGCCTAAAACTCAAAGATTTTCTATTCACTGGGAGAGAATGCATATTGATAATTCTATTTATCGACTTGATAATACTCCAGATAAAAAATGGAGTAAAGTTGCCACTTTTCCTATTCATTTCCATAATAAGACGTATAATCATGTAGAGGCTGTACCATTTTTTATAGAACAAAAGAGTTCATTAAAAATTGTTTTCAGAAGATTTTTGAGTTTTATCCAAAACAAAATATGAGATTAGAGCAAGAATTATAACTTGCATCTATTTAATCATTTTAATAGGCTTAGGTAACTCAATCTCTATTCTTGCATCAACATACTCTCCGCTCACATTTCCTACATCATTCACCCAAACTTTTTCCGGCACTGCTTTATATATTCTTCGTGGTTTATCTCCTTGAAACTGTGTAGCTCTTGTTTTCGGATCTCTTTTCTTGTTGACTCGTCCATCAAGATAGCCAAGAGCATGTTTTATTTCTTTTTCATCATCAAGCTCATATGCTTTTGCCTTTATGTAAACTCCTTCTCCTGTTCCTTCTGGAACTGTTGAATCGTAAACAACAATAAAAACTTGGGGATTTTCTTTAATATTTTTGGAATGTTAGTTTTCTTTCCAAGAAGCCCAAAAGAAATTGTAATTCTTATCAAACGCGCAGTAGACAGGAGAATTCCATGGCTTACCCAACAACGGATCATCTTTCAGCTCTTCGAAGACAAAACTTATTGCTTCCTGATGCAGTATGGAGATATTTTTTAGTTCCCTTTTAGCTCGCGCGGTGAGTTTTATTTTGTACATTTAGACCCAGTTCCTTTTTTACATCTTCCCAATCATGCACTCTGCCCATCTTAATATCCTCCTCGCCTTCTTTTATAGCTTTCATTAGTTTTTTATCTGCCAGAATCTCATTTGTTTCTTTCCACGACTCATATTCTGCGGCAGAAATAATAACCGCTGCAGGCGTTCCATTTACAGTAATAACATACTCATCTAGTCTCTTCTTAGCATTTTCAACAAGACTAGCTAGTTCTTCTCTTGCTTTTGTGATAGGTAATGTATGAGTCATACGTAAATATTACAGAATTATGTACATTCTGTCAATAAACAAAATCAAAAAGATTAGGATAGTTTTCTTAGCTCTTCTTCTATAAACCCATCCAGTTCTCCATCCAAAACCGCCTCTGTATTTGATGTCTCAAAGTTGGTTCGTAAGTCTTTTACCATATGATACGGGTGTAAAACGTAAGAGCGAATTTGATTGCCCCAGCCCGGAGTCTTGTACCCTCCTTTTAATTTCTGCTCTTCTTTTTTTCTCTCCTCCTCTTTGAGCCCCCAAAGACGACCTCGCAAAATTTTCAAGGCATATTCGCGATTTTTGCCTTGATAACGCTCTCCCTGCGCTGTTACTATAATTCCAGTTGGCTTATGCCGTAATCGCACTGCTGATGAAACTTTCTGTACATTTTGACCGCCGTGACTACTTGCTCTATAAAAATCCCATTCTAAATCGTCTTCTTTTAATTCTACCTCTTTTGCGTCCTGTATCTGCGGTAAAACTTCAACAAGCGCAAATGAAGTCTGTCGCAGTTTGTCGGCATTAAATGGAGATTGACGAACTAACCTATGCACGCCTGCCTCGCCTTTTAAATATCCGTAAGAGAATCTTCCATCAATAGTCATAATTGTGCTTTTTATCCCTGCTTCTTCTCCTAATGTTTCTTCTATAACTTCATATGACCAGCTTTTTCTCTCAATATATCGTGTATACATACGCTTTAACATCTGAGTCCAATCCATTGCCTCAACCCCGCCTTGGCCTGAATGAATGGATAAAATGGCAGAACTCTCATCATAAGAACCAGATAGATAAAGTAATCTCTCGAGTTTGCCTAATAATTTTTCCGCCTCTTCATATTGACCGTTACTAACCAACTCTTGCAATAACTTTCCCTCTTCAATCTCCTTTTGAATTTCTGCCAATTCTTTCATTTTGGAACTTGCCACTTCATGATCGCTCCAAAAATTAGGCTTAGAACTTTCCGCCTCAATTTCCCTTGCCTTTTGTCCTTTGCTATTTATATTTATTTTTTCTAAAAGCTTATTTACTCTATCCTTTAACTTATCCATATAACATACGTTATTTTAGGCAATAAACGGAAATTTTGCAAATTATGATAGACTAGAAACGTGAAGATTCCTGCCCGCCTAAAAACTGTTATCGCAAAACACTCGCGCCTAATTACCTTTTCCCTTATCGCATCTATTGTAACAATCATTATGCTAAGCCTTTTGATCTCCACATACGCAAAAAGCCAAAATTTACAGACTAAGCTTGTATCTTTAACTGCGAAGGAAGCAAAAATAAAAAGTCAGCTTTCGATGGTAGAAAAAGAACTAGAAAGACTTAAAACCCAAGATCAGTATGTAGTTAACCAAGAATTAAAAGAGAGAATAAAAAACATAGAAATTACATACAAAAAGGCAGTTGTATCATACGAGAAGCTTTTGGACTTAAAAACTGTCAGCAAAAATACATCAACATTTGACGCGTTGTTTGCAGAGTCTCTAGATATTCTTTCGGAGCAAAACTACGCATCGGGAGGCTCAAGGCTGACGGTCTTAACTCAGCAAATTGAGGAAGAAAAATCAAAAATAGCCGCTGCATTTACAATACCTGCTAATGTTCCGTCAAGCAATACTCCACCCTCATCTGGATACAGTCGGCAAGAAGTAACAACAGATATTGGCAGTTTTCTTGTTAGTATCATTTCTGCTGATCTAAATTCTGCCCGTGTAATTGTAGATACTGCCTCTGATTCTGATTGTTCAAATAACTGTCCTGTTCTTTCTTTGGGCGATTATGTTAGCAGAAACGGTGCGTTTGCAGGCATTAATGGATCTTATTTTTGTCCTGCAGACTATCCAAGTTGTGCTGGCAAAACAAATTCTTTCGATACGCTTCTTATGAATAAAAATAAAGTTTACTTTAATTCTGAAAATAATAAATATAGTAGCATTCCTCTTATATATTTCTCTGGCAACACTGCGGGAATAAGAGGTCAATCTTTGGAATGGGGAAGAGATACCAACGTTGATGCGGTGATTGCTAACCAAGGACTACTTTTGTCCGGAGGAAATATTATGTTTGGCGGAGATGGAGATCCTAAAAAAGGCAGCAAAGGGGGACGAAGTTTTGTAGGAAATAAGGGCAGCATCGCATATATTGGTGTCGTCCACAGTGCAACAGTGGCTGAGGCAGCGCATGCATTAAAAGCGCTTGGACTTGAAAATGCCCTCAATCTTGATGACGGAGGCTCCACTGGTCTTTGGTCTGGTGGCTACAAAGTTGGCCCCGGCCGCAACCTGCCAAATGTGGTTTTGTTTGTGAGAAAATAATTATCCCAAAAATTCTTTTGGATCTATCCTTTTAATTTCTTTAATTTTATCAAAATCTCGATCTGCTGAAATAATAGCCTTAACATCGCTTTTTAAGGCACTTGCAACATGCACTAAATCTCTACTATCAATCTTTGATTTTTCATACTTCCCAACAAGCCTCAAATAAACACTAAGAATGCTGTTCGTAAAAGGAATAACCTGTAGAGGAATTTTTAGAAGTTTTTTGCAAAGTGCTAGGGTTATTGGAGTAACTTTAGTCTTCTTACCATAATGAATAATCTCTTCAAATGTTTCAACAGATGTAAACCCATTAAGTTCACCAACAATAATTTCTTCTAGAATCTTTTTTGAGCTTATGTGTCTTAGATCTTGATAGTTTGTAGAGTAAATAAATATATTCGCATCGATGTAATATTTCATACATGAGGCTCATGTGCTTCTGATAAGATTTTTTTCATTTGTTTGGGATTCATTGTTGGAAGATTAAGTTTTGAAATCTCATTTAGAAGCTTAAACCGCTTCTTTATTTCTTCTTTTGATGTTTTTTTTATATCTTTATTTCTCATAGACCTTGTTACTCTTCCTCGAATAATATAAGCAAGTGATTTCCTACTCTCAAAAGCCTCTCGTCTTAACTCTTCTAAGATTTCTTTTGGAAAATATACCTGAGTTCTATACATCATAACGTATACAGCGTAACAACATTTTATTCTCTTTGTCAAGTTGTTAGTATTCAGTTCTTCCCAACGGATTTGTCATTCTGAGGCTGAAAGCCGAAGAATCTCAAGATTATTAGATCCTTCGCCAAGCACCGTCTGGTGCCTGGCTTCGCTACGCTCAGGATGACAAGCTACTGGTAACAACTGAATACTTACGTCAAGTTTATTTGGACTTAGCTGCGGTGTCTTGCGATTAATTTTATTTGTGAGAAAATAGATCCACAATATGGTATCATAAAACTATGAATCTTAAATCGCTTCAGGAAAAAATAAAGATATTAAATGAAAAAACTGCGCCGCAGTACAGGCTTTACTCTCAAAAAGAAAAAGAGGTTTTAACAAAAACCGTAAAGCTAAATGAAGAAGTTGGAGAGTTATGCAACGACATACTCTCGATACTCAAACTGCAAAGAAAAGCAAAACTCCAAAAATTTGACAGAAGAAATATGTACGAGGAATTCGCCGATGTCATTATAACTGCTATGCAGCTAGCAATTTCTGCCGGTGTTGACGTAGAACGAGCAGTCGGTGATAAACTTAAAAAAATCGAAGAAAGATTTTTGAAAGAAGCTTATTCTAAGCCGAAATCAAAGCACTTCTGAATGTCGCCTACAAAAAGTTTTTTAATTGGCGGGAATCGAAGTGCTGCAGATGGATGAAAGGTAATAAAGTATTTTTTATTGTTCTTCTCAACGACACTTCCATGTCTCTTGCTAATAAGAATTTGCTCTCCAAGGACGCCAAAACAAGCAACTTTTCCCAAAAGAACAATAACTTTGGGGTCTATAATTTTTAGCTGTTTTAAAAGGTGCAAGCGTCCGTGATTAATATCTGATTTGGACGGAGTTCCCCTGTCGGGTAAGTATTTTACAGGACTTGTGATAAAAACCCGCTCCTCTTTAAAACCTATCTCACGAATTAATGAGCGCAAAAATTTTCCAGACCTTCCCACAAATGGCCTGCCGGTTTTTGCCTCAGTTTTTCCCGGTGCTTCCCCAACAAACACAATATCCGCATCAGGATTTCCTTCTCCCGGAACCGCTTTGCCGCTTTTGTCCTTTTTGCAGATCTCGCAGTCTTCTATTTCTTTCGCAATACTCTTGAGTCTGGCTACTTTATCATTCACATCTGTAAGTATATACTATAATGAGTATATGCCTGGGTTATTATTCTTCGAGCGAGGCTGAAAGCCGAGTCGAGAAGTCTAGTATATTATTAGTTCTCGACTCACTTACGTTCGCTCGAACAATAAATAGTTGATTTATGACCCAGTCGCAATAAATATATATTATAAAATGTGACTAAAGGATACAAACATAAAATTTAAAATTTTAAACTAAGTTCGCATCCTGTTAGTTTGTTGACAAATTATCCCACGTGGGAAATTTTGTCTAAGATTCAAAGGTAAATATGAAGGCGTTCCAAAAAATATATGCCATTGTTTCCCGGATCCCCAAGGGCAAAGTCTTAACCTACAAAAGGGTAGCAGAACTCTCTGGCATTAATCCGCCAGCCGGAGGACCAAGAGCAGTCGGGTTTGCCATGTACTCGAATAAAGACTTTGAACACGTTCCATGTCATCGCGTAGTAGGAAGCACAGGCAAGCTAACCGGTTATGCCCGAGGAGGAGTACAAAGAAAAAAAGAAATATTGGAAAAAGAAGGCGTACATTTTTTGGACGAAGAAACAGTCGATCTTGCAAAAAGTCTTTATAAACCAACAAAACCTATATCATTCCACCGTCCTTCTTCCGATCTCTTTGGCCTTTTTTCTAAAAAATGATTTTAGTTCTTCAAGGGTTAACGGTCTAATCATTTTAGGAAGGAATTTAAAACTCTCTGCTTTCATGAAATCAGCGCCCACAAGAATAATATCAAATTCCATATTATATTTTGCCTTAACTGCATAAAGTAAGTCCCAAATAGTAAACTCTTCTAACAAAAAATATAGATCAACAAAATCTTTTACTTGAGTACGCTGGTTAATAGTAAGCAGTTTATTAGTTGCCATATCACGCAAACTATCCACAGTAAATCCTTTTATTCTAGTGCCTTCTTCCAATCTTTTATGCGGGTGATAAACAAAATCAATTTTTATTAGTACTTTATTCTTTTTTATTAGCTCAAAAATTCTTGCGCGATAGTGCTTTGTAAAACGAGCGGTAATATTAAGTGAAGATGCAATATTATTTACTATGTCTAGAATTTGCTCATCATCAAAATCAATTTCAGAGAAAAAATCCAAATCTTCTGATTCTCGATGATGAAGATATGCTGCGCTTAAAGCAGTCCCTCCAGTGAAATAGAATGTTTTCGCCAGGAGAGGGTGTTTTGCAATTGACTCAAAGACTGATCGTTGCAAAGATGTAAAGGTTATTTTCCCCATATCAAAAGCTCAAATAATCTTCGTCTTGAGGGTTCTAAATTAAGTTTATCCCAGTACTTTTTTACATCTTTCAATTTTATTTTTTCTTTATCTGAAAGGTAGAAACCATAATTGATCTGTCGTTCTAAAATAAGAATTCTCCCTTGTTCACTTTTTGCTAATTCTTTTTTATCATAATCCCAAATAAACACCATATTTATAATGATTATACAACATTTTTTACTTTCTATTCTTTGCTTCTTTGATGTCTTTATGCAATTCTTCTTTTAATTTCTCTGCTGCTTTTTTGATTTTTTCTTCTATATTGTCAATATTTTTCTTTAGATGTTCCCAGAGCTTGTCATGATCTTCTGATGTAAGATGCGATAAAAAGATTTTTTTATTTTCTTCTGAAAGTTCTGACAAAATCGCGTCAAGAATAGCATGATGAATATTATTTTTAGCAAGCTCAATCAAATGACGTCGTTCAACTTTTGATAAATCCATTTCGCCTAGTTCAAGGCTTAATGTCGATGTCTCGATAATATGACTGTAAAAGTGTTTACCCATATGCGTTTTGTTTTTGGACAATTGGCCCCAAAGGAATTATATCATCTGGATCATCAATAAAAAAATAGATGACAGGTCCTCTTTTTGCTCCATCCTCGCGTTCTAGATACTTCATAACCTCTGGTGATCCACCCAAATGTTTCCCTGTCCATTCAGCTGGCCCGGCATCGCCAATCACAACTACCATTGCTCTCCCATTTTGCGGATTAACAATTAACATTTTCCTAAACTTAAAAAAATCTCTATACTCTGTAACTCTACTGTTATAATCTGGAACTAAAAATGTTTGCACTGCTAAATAATATTTTTCTCTAAGTTTATCTTCTTCAGTCATTTGCTCTTTTGATGGAGCGAAATATCTCCATGCCCCAAGTCCAGGCGCCATACCATCAGCCCAATGTTCTTCCGCTTCTTCTTGGGTATCGAAATGTGAATACATTGTATCTCCTGGATAACGCGCTAAATGTTGCTCAAGACCTATTAATCCATAACTTCTGTTAAGCCGTTTGCGATCAAGTTCTGGTGTGACTGAAAGATTAAAAGCTCTAGATAAGGTGTCTGCAATCCTGTTTTCCTCACCAACCGTTAAAGGTCTAACTGTGCTTGGCAAAGTCTTAGAAAGATCCGATATCAAAGAGAAAGTAACGTCAACATCTCTTTTTGTTTCGCTGCTGGCAATCAAAAGCGGCTCTTTAGGAAGAAGCGGCGCACTTGGTCCTGCAAGAAGCAATAACCCCCCAAGAGATCCAACCGCTAGCTGTTTAGAGTTGCCAACAAGCCATTCAAGAGAAGCTTTATGTTTCTCCCAAAGTTTCTCTCGTAATGCCTTTGAGCGAGCTGTCCACTTTTGGCTTAAGTGTTTATAATGTGGCCTTTGAGAAAGCATCAATTAAACTATACCACATCTTTAATATACGAGACACAATGATGACTAAAGCGTCACAGGTCACTCTTCTGACGCGATTTTGTCATCCTGAGCGTAGCGAAGCCAGGCACCAGACGGTGCTTGGCGAAGGATCTTATTAAAAGAGGTTTTGCCACAACTGTGATGTTACAAAAGCTTGGCTTCTCGAAATGAAAAGTAGTCTTTTCCCGAAACGATAATATGATCAATAATTCTACAGCCCAGCAGCCTACCGGCTCTCACCAATCGCTTTGTAAATACAATATCATCGTTACTTGGAGTCGCGTCGCCTGATGCATGATTGTGGATTAGAAGAAAAAACGGAGACGGCAAGATAAAAGCATGGCGAAAAATATCACGTGGTTCAATAACATTTTTACTTAAACCTCCAATACCAATAGTGTGTTTTTCTATAAGCTCGTATCGTGCATTCAGATACAACGCAACCAGATGCTCTTGTGACTTGGTCCGCAAGTCTCCTGCTTCCCGTACTGCATCTTGAGGGGTAAGTAACTTATTGAGGGGAATATTAGCAAAGGCTCTTCGTCCAAGCTCGATTGCTGCCAGAATCCTTCCTGCTTGCACACTACCAATGCCATCAATATGTGTAAAATCAGCAACAGTAAGCTGTGGTAATTTTTTGATAGAAAACGTCTTGAGGATGATTTTTGCAAGGGACAAGACATTCCGTCTTTTTGTTCCAAAACCAAGGACGAGGGCTAAAAGTTCTGTATCTGTAAGGTTAGCAACGCCTAAAAGGGAAAGCTTTTCTCTTGGTCGTTGGCTGGGCAGAAGATCAGTAATCTTTTTTCTTTTTGCAGTCATACTATTCCTTTTGTATATTTTGTATAATAGTATAGATTAAGCAGTAAATCTACTACAAACATGAAAAAGATGCAGTACAAGTAATTCTTTTGATAGTAGAAAATAAGTCTTTCTTGGGGGTGTTGTAATCTACAACTGCGATTTTACCGCCCCAAGAGATTCCCAAAACTGTACTTATTTTATAAGAAAGATCAACAATAATAAGTAACGGTATGATAGTAAAAACAGATACTTCTTTTAAGACTTCCAACAATTTAAGTGTGCTTACGGGGGTAAAACTGGCACTAAGTAGCACTAGTTCCGGAGGTTTTAAGCGTACTTCAGTAATGGCTCTTTCGATTGAAGAAACTCGTCTTATGTCATAGAGACCATACATGAAAGTATATGGCTTTTTTAATGACTCATTTGGTTCGATGATCAAGACTATAGTATCAGAAAGTATAGGTAGGGCAGGCATAAAAATCTATTGTTAATAGAATTAACTCTACTATTAAAAGGCTTTTCTGTCAAGAGGTCGTAGAAATGAAAAATAAAAATAACCAAAAAATAAATAAGTTACTTGGAAAGAAAATAAGATATGCTCGCAAACAAGCAGGCTTGTCGCAAAAGAAGTTAGGGTCTTCTCTGCAAATATCTGATAAAGCGATCAGCGCCTATGAGGTTGGCAGAACAACACCAAGTTTTGCAATCCTCAAAAGGATTAGCAAAATAACATACAGGCCTATCGCCTATTTTGATACCGAAACACAAGATGGGGATCTTGATTTACAAATAAAATTAAAAACAATTGAAAAAGAGCTTTTGGAAATAAAACAACTGCTCAAAAAAAGAGAAAAAAAATAGTAGGGATGAAGACGTTTCAAAAAATATATCGCATCGTTTCTCTTATTCCCAAAGGGAAAGTCTTAACCTACAAAAGGGTAGCAGAGCTAGCTGGCATCAAAAATCCACGAGTTGTTGGATTTGCTATGCATTCAAACAAAGACATCAAACACATCCCTTGCCATCGTGTAGTAGGGAGCACTGGAAGGCTTATTGGTTATGCGCGTGGGGAATAAAAAGAAAAAAAGAAATCCTAGAAAAAGAGGGAGTTGAATTTTTGGATGGTGAAACAGTAGATCTCACCAAAAGTCTCTATAAGCAAACAAAAATCCTATAATTAATTCCTAACATTACCCCCTACTTTGTCATTCCGACTAAGTCCGTCAGATGACGGACGCATGGAGGAATCTCTCTCAACTGGGCGACTTCGGGACGCACCGTCTGGTGCATCCCTTCGCTCGGGATGACATTTGAAGCAAAACTGGGGTAAGGTCAGTAATTAATTCCCTTTGCTTAGGGTTTGAAAATTATATACAATTACTCTATGGCGCACGTTTGGGACTACGACATAAAAACGCTCAAAAAAAGCAAAAGAGGAAGGCTTCTTTTGTTAGAACGCCAGATTAAATAAACGCTCGTAGTTTTGGGGCAAGACTATGCTCTCTTAGTTTTTTTAAAGCCTTCTCTTTAATTTGTCTTATTCTTTCACGAGTAACACCAAGTTCTCGCCCAATCTCTGCCAAGGATCTTGATCTACCATCAATAAGCCCATACATCCGCTCAAGAACCATCCCTTCTCTTTCATCTAGCGTTAAGAATGCCTCTCCTAGTATATCCTTAATGGAATTAATTTCCGCAACTTCCTCTGGATATCCATCTTTATTACCACTGGCAATAGAATCCTTCATGGTATTTTCTGTAACAGTGTTATCTCCATCCTTAATAGGTTCATCAAGGGAAAAAACAACGCGGGCCATAAATGCGTCTCCTAATTTTTCTGGTAATTCATCTGGCTGCTTGTTGTTGTCCTGAAAATCTTGTTCTTGAGCTCTTCTTATTTTTTTAAGCTCTTTATGGACATGTACTGGCAAGCGAATCATGGAACCATAATCCGCAATGGCTTTTGCAATAGATTGTTTAATCCACCAAGTCGCATAGGTTGAAAATTTAATAGTCTTTCCTTCTTTTGTTTTTCTCCTTGGATCATAGTCTGCAGCAGCAATCATAAGCCCCTCATTTGCATAGCCTATAATGTCAGAAAGAGACATGTCAAGGTTGCTTAATTCGTTGTCAAGAGAGTATTTTTTGGCGATACTAAAAGCAAGCCTTAAGTTGCTCTTAACAAGATCGTTCAGAGACTCTTGTCCTTGATGTGCAGAATTTATTCGTCGCCCAATAAATTGCTCAAGCATCATCTCTTTTTCCTTTTCATCCTCAATTCCCTTTGCGTCTCCAAGTATGTCGCTCACCAATTCCTCATTTGCCAAAACTGTTTTCATAAAATCTTCGTCCAATTTTTTATCTTGTCCATGTTTATACTCATCTGCTGCTAATCTTTTACTAACCCAATCAATTCTTGAGTTTAACCGTTTAAGCAAAAAATTTCCTTCTTCCAAAGCCATCAAAACTTTTTCTTTTTGAGAAGGAAAAATAATATCTGATTCTGACAATGCGTTTAATGCTTTCAAAGCCATCTTCCCTGCAAAAACTTCTTCTCCCCATCTTTGGTGGTTTTCTTTTTGCACAGGTATTTGACCAACCTCTCTATAATAAAGCCCTAGGGAATCCAAATCTCCCGTTTTCTTATCATAAATGTCCTTAACATCTTTAGAAGTTATGTAATTTGTGGCTTCCATTTCAGGAGATTTCATACCTTTAGTCTATCTCATATTGTTTTATTTGCAAAGAGTTTAACTGGATTTCTTAGAAATACAAAGCATTGACAAAATTTCCCACGTGGGATCATTTGTCTACACAAAGTTTAATGAGATTCTATTAGGTTTTAGGGGGTAATTTTAGTCTTCCTAACATAGAGAGTCCTCTTATCTGCATTGCTTCCGTAAAAATAACTTCCGGTGTTTCTTCCCAATCATGTCGGATTTTTGAACTCCATTCATTAAGACTATCTGCCTTCAGTTCTCTAAAGGTTCGCAGTAGCAAATTTCGATCGTATGACTCTTTAGGCGTTGATTTTACTCTAATTCTAGTAGTCAATACACTCTGTAAAATTTCTATTGAGTTTTTTCGACTAAATGTTATTCCCACATGTGAATTAAGAGTTTCTTTTGATCCCAAAATCCCACTTGTAAAACTTTCCAACTCTTTTCGTGTAAAAAACTCTTTCTCGTCTGGAAGCATTTTATCTAATTTTAGAGCAAGTAGCTCGCCGAAGTTTTTTGGTTTCTCTTCGTACTCTAAATCTTCTTCTTGTTTAATCAATTGTCCTGAGTGTCCTTCCAGGGGAACTTCTGATTGGTCATCTCTAGGTGGGAGTCGACCTTCTGATGCCTCGTCTCTTGAAAAATTACATGTTCTACGCCCTCTTCAACAATTTGTCTTAGAATTCGATTCGCTCCTTCAGCTATGATTAGAATTGCGACAAGTTCTTTACGATCGTAATTACCTGTTTCGAGAGACTCCTTTACTATTCGGGCTAGTGCAATATTTTCCTCTGGAAGATTACGATACGAAGCTACTTTCTTTTTTAATTTATCTACATTTGGCTCTTGTTCCATACCCTAGTTTTAAATAGCGAGGAGGTTATACATAGTATCTAAATCCTTGTCAAAATAAAGAAATAATCACGCTCTTGGTGAGTATAATACGCCGCGGGTTGAACCTAGTTTTTTAATTAATCCTTTATTAATAAGGATCTTAAGATCGTAATGCAAGGAACTATCTGGGACTTTTTGAAATCTTCGTTTGATGAAATTAAAAGAAACCATTTTGTGATCTTTTATGATCGAAATAATTTCCTGTCTTCGCGGAAGAAGTGTATCTGAAGAATCTTCTTTACTAGTTTGTAACTCTCCAACTGCTTTTTCTGCCGATAGCGCAATTGCTTCTGTAAAAAACTCAACAAAATCTGTAATATCTTTATTTTGAATAGTAAGTAAATCGTAATATTCTTCGCGATGGTCAGAAAGATATTCTTCAAGTACCACAAGCCCCCGGAATCCATACCCTGCATTTTTAAGAATATAGCTTCCAAGAAGCCTGCCAACTCTTCCATTTCCATCCAGAAAAGGGTGAATTTTTTCAAAGGCAAAGTGAGCAATTGCAGCTTTTATCGCGGCATGTTCACGGGTTTTTGTTATTACAATAAGATTATCAATTAATTCTGGTAATTCCGAAGGTGGCGGAGTCATATAAATCGCAACTCCGGCTTCGTTAAAAATAGCAGAAGGCTCGCTTCGCAATCTTCCTGCATCAGTTGATAGTTTTTGAAGTACAAAACTATGGAGTTTAAGCAATAAATTAGCATTTATTTTTTTAGGAGCTTGTCTTGAATGAATCCACTTGAGAGCCTGTAAAATATTAAAGATTTCTTTTTTCTCCCTGTTTTTTGCCGAAGTTCTTTCAATACTTTGTATCTCCTCGATACGAAGTTTATTGCCTTCAATTTTTGCCGAGAAAAGAGAGCTTTTAAGAAGGGATTTGCGTCTCAGAGACTCCTCAACGTGTGGTAATTGTGGCAAAAGATCAATTACTCTTTTGGTAACTTCTATTTTGATCAAATTTTTTTCAATTCTTGAGTTTTTACGATATTTATAGTTAATATCCACAACACTTTTTTTAACAGATATTAAAAAATATTGCAAGATATTGGAAGATATTAAAATATATCAAAGAATCGAGAAAGATAAAGAGCGTGATATTGACAATTAGTTAGTAATAAGCTATAGTAGTTATTACTATGCAAATGTTAACCACTATTACACCAAAATTTCAGGTTCATATTCCTTCTATGATACGCAAAAAAGCAGGCTTGAAAAGACATGGGAAAGCGATCATACGAGCAGAAAGAAGTAAGATTATTATCGAACCTATTGCTGATTCAAAAAAAATTTTGTCATTAGCTGGAAAATTCAGTATTAAACATCCAATTCCTGCAGAAAAAATTAGAGACTACATAGAATATGCAGAAAAAGGAAGATATTAATAAGCTTTTTATAGATACGAGCGTTTTTATTAGATTTTTTACGAAGGACGATCAGGAAAAATACGATGATTGCGTAAAGCTTTTCGAACTCATAGAAAAAGGAACAATCCGTCCTTATACATCAAATATTGTACTTTTAGAAATATTTTTTGTTTTGACCTCCTTGTATAAATTTGAGAAATTACAAGTTCGAAAATCACTGGGTATAGTTTTGCAAATGCGCAATCTTACGTTAATTGAGAAAACCAATACACCTTCTGCACTACGATATTTTGATAAATATAGGATTAAATACACCGATTGTTTAATTGTGACTCAGATACCAAAGGGTACAAGATTAATCACCTACGACGCCGAATTTTCTAAGATAAAATCCCTTCATGCCCTAACGCCTACTGAAGTTTTATCGGCTGCCTAGAGGCTATTTCAAAACACGTCACTCTGGCTTGACGGGTTACCGTCCCAGAACCAGTCGGTTCGGGACTGGGACGTACCGACTGGTACTGTCCCGCCTGGCACCCCCTTACCAGAATGACGTAGAGTGCGTAACATGAGTTAATTAAAATGAAAATTGCTTATAAACTACAATCGGCTTGCGCGATTGTAGTAAAGGGAAAGGAAGTTTTTGTTTTTCTTGAGCAAATCTACTTCCAGAATACACCATGGAGAATATTTACTAGGATTATTGTTTAAATCGGTTAGGAAACTTAGCCAAGGCGTCCATTTTACAGCTTCTACCTCATCTTTATTGATTCGATGTTCTTGATTTGTAAAACCAATAAGTACAGGGCAGATTTCGTTTTCCATTATTCCATCTAATTCTATTTTGTATCTAAAGTCGGAAGTAATCTCAAAAATGTCTGCGTGAGTTATACCTAGCTCGAACTGCAATCGTCTTTTTGCAGCATCAACATTTGATTCATTTAGTCTTGGATGTCCACAACAACTATTTGACCAAACAAGCGGCCAGGTCTTTTTCTTATCACTTCGCTGTTGTAAAAGTGTTTCGCCTTTTTTGTTAAAGAGAAACAGCGAGAATCCTCTGTGCAAAGGTGTATTGTGATTATGAGTTTCCAGTTTTGGAGAAACTCGAAGTACTTTGTTATTTTTGTCAACTAGAACTACATGTTCCTGATTTAAATTACTCATACTTCAGTTGTTTCAGCGTGACCCTGAGCAAGGCGTTGGGTCATAATCTTACTTTCTCCATAATGTTACTAAAAAACTTACAAGCAAATAAATTAGAAGCGCTTGCCAAAGAACAATTGTAATAAGAACAGTGGAAAGAAAAAGAGAGATGACTTCTCTTTTTAACCCATATACGTTTATGAGGAGTGATCCAACCCTTCCAAATACAAAAAATGCAATAAGCCCAATAAATGGAGAGAAAATTACCGGTAAAAGCACAGGGCGTCTTGTGACCTGCCTTATTGTTGTAAAAGGACTAAATGTAAGACCAAGAAGAGTTTTTGTCCATATATATGCGACAAAAATTAAAAAGGCGCTTTTTTTCATATCCTTCGATACATTCGGTAAATCCTTCGACCCTGAGGCTCAGGACCGAAGGGCTCAGTATCACACTGAGCATCGGACTTCGGCTGAGCTCAGTCGAAGCCTCGAATGTGCGACTTCGCTCAGGGCTATAACTTTCCAAAAATTTTCAAAATAAATTCGTCATATCTTTTCCCCAAAAGTCCATGAAAGATCAAGGTTAGAACAACAGCAATAGGAATTAAAATTCTCCAAGGATGATTTCCTAGCCAGAAGCTTAGAGACTCAAATACCCTTGGCAGAAACATACCTTTTATGATCTTTTCTTGTTCTTGGGCTCTTTTTTCTAATTCTTTAAGAAACTCATGCTCGTTCATACTTCGAATTCCTCAGTATGCCCTGAGCTTGGGCTTCGACTGAGCTCAGCCGAATGTCTCGAACGGGCATAGGCAAGTTTAAAGCTTTGCCGCGCTCTAAAAAGAAGCGATTCTGTAGCTTTAAAGGATAGGTTAAAGACTTGGGAGAGTTGTTTTACCGAAACTTTCTCTTCGTAGTGAAGCCTTAGGATTTTTCGATATTTTTGAGAAAGATTATGAAGGACTGACTCAATTCTGTCCCTAATTTTATCTTTTTCATACTGGAAATCTGGCTGATTAATTTCATTTGCAACAATTTGTAAAAATGGCATTTGCGACAGAAGTATAGATTTAATTTTCTTTTTACGATAAAAATCAACCATTTTGTTGTGGGCGATTTTGCAAAGCCAGGCTTGGGTGCAATCTTTTTTTTTAAGTAAATACAAGGAATCAATCGCATCCAAGAAAACATCGTTTGTTAAATCTTCCGCATCTTCAAATCGCGGGAGCTTTTTTGAAAGATAGGATAATATTTTCGGCGAATAGAATTTGTAAAACTCGACTACAGCAATACTATCTCTATTAAGAATTCGTTTTATAAAAGATCGAGACATAGTTTGAGAGATCCCTCGGCTTGCGAGCCTCGGGATGAAAGCGGGAACGATGTCCCACTTTCAATTATACCAGATTTTGGGTAACGAATGATTATTCTTTATTTTACGACTATAAGTAGGGGTACGAAAGTGCTATGGATTTACGTACTTATTTAAGCGTTTCCAAGAGACGAAAGGCTGTAGAAGAAGACATTGGCGTTGAGCTTTCAAACATTGGAAAGTATTCAATAAACGAAGGAGTAGCATCCTCTAGGAACTGCGAGAATATGATAGGAACAATTCAGGTGCCCCTTGGCATAGCCGGGCCATTAAAAATAAAAAGCGAGTTTTTTGAAGAGGAGGTTTTTTTGCCCATCGCAACCACCGAAGGAGCTTTGGTTGCATCTGTTGCTAGAGGGTGTAAGGCTATAACGTTGAGCGGTGGTGCTACAGTGATTAGCCAAAAAATAGGCATAACAAGAGCACCTATCTTTGTAGTTGAAAATATTCTTGAGGGGAAAAAATTTGTAGATTGGGTTTATGCTAATGTGAATAAACTCAGAAAAATTGCAGAGAGTTCGTCGTCTCATCTTCGGCTTCTTGAGATAAAACCGACCTCTATGGGAAGAAATGTTTATTTAAGATTTCGATTTGACTGCCAGGATGCAATGGGCATGAATATGGCAACAATTGCAGTGACAAAAATAGCAGAGTTTATTAAGGAAAAAAAATCAGTTAAGTGCGTTGCGGTTTCAGGCAACATGTGCGTTGATAAAAAACCAAATCTTCTGAATTTTATTACAGGCAGAGGATATAGCGTATCAGCCGAGGTGTTAATTCCCCAAAAGGTTGTTGAGTCTATTTTGAAAACTAAAATCTTCGATATTGTAGAAGTTACTCAAAGAAAGCTAATGTACGGGTCTTTATTGTCAGGCAGTATTGGCGCAAATGCTCATTTTGCAAATATTTTAGCGGCAATGTTTATATCTACTGGACAGGATGTTGCGCATGTGGGAGAATGTTGTGTAGGCATAACAACAGTTGAGGCACTCAAGGATAGTCTCTATGCCTCAGTATATTTACCAGATTTGGTGGTTGGGACAGTTGGCGGAGGAACAGTACTTGAGACTCAAAAGGAAGCATTATCAATTATGGGGATAGTTGGCGGCAGTAGCGGCAGGAATGCTCAAAAATTAGCAGAGATTATTGGAGGAGCCGCTCTTGCAGGAGAGATTTCTCTTCTTGCTTCTTTGGCAGAGAACTCCTTAGCGTCTGCTCACAAAAGATTAGGTAGAGGAGAGAAATGAATTGGATTATTGGTAGTATTTGTAGTATTCCCGACTGAAAGGAGGGCTATGAGCGGCATTGTTGCGTATGGCACATATATTCCAAAATATCGTCTTAGACTTTCTGAGATTGCTCAAATGTGGGGGAAAGATTCGCTTGAAATAGAGGCAGGATTAAAGATTTCTGAAAAAGCAGTTCCTGGTTTTGACGAAGATGCGGTGACAATGGGTATTGAAGCAGGCAAAAAGGCAATTGGCATGGCAGAGATTGACCCTTCTAGGTTACAAAGCGTATATTTTGGCTCAGAAAGTCATCCGTATGCTGTTAAACCCTCCTCAACAACAGTTGCGCAGTACCTCAGCGTTGGAAATAATTACTTTACAGCTGATTTAGAGTTTGCTTGTAAAGCAGGTAGCGCGGGAATGCAGGTAACATTTGGATTATTAAATAGCAGAAGCATAAAATATGGATTGGTGATAGGAAGCGATGCTGCACAAAGTAAACCCCATGATGCCTTGGAGTACACAGCAGCAAGCAGTGCTTGTGCATATATTTTAGGGAATAGTAAAAACGAAATTATTGCCAGTATTCTTGAAATGTCATCATTTTCCTCTGACACTCCGGATTTTTGGAGAAGAGACGGAGCAAAGTATCCCTCCCACTTCGGAAGATTTACAGGAGAGCCGGCTTATTTCACTCATATAATACAGGAGGGTAAGGATTTACTTGCAAAAAGCAAACTTAAACCTTCTGATTTTGCGTTTTGCGTGTTTCATATGCCAAATGGTAAGTTTCCAAGAGTCGTTGCGAAAAAACTAGGGTTCTCATACGAACAACTGGCAGCCTCTCTAATAGTAGACAAGATTGGTAATCCATATTCTGCGTCTTCTTTGATGGGACTAGCTAGCGTTTTGGATATTGCCAAACCCAAACAGAAAATATTTTTTGTTTCCTATGGATCAGGAGCTGGATCAGATGGGTTTATATTTGAAACAACAGAAGAACTTGCAAAATTGCAAAAAAAGACAATCCCAGTCCTAAAACAGATAGAAGACAAGATTTACATTTCTTATCCAGAATATCTCAGACACACGCACGCCATATGACCCATTCAGGGCTTCGACTGAGCTCAGCCGAATGTCTAAATTCAGGGTCATACTGAGCGAAGTCGAATGTATGAATATAAGCATATTAGGAGCATCAACTACTAAATTTGGAGAATTGTGGAGCGTGTCTCCTCGTACTTTAGCAAAAGAGGCAATGACAAATGCCCTAAACGCTTCGGGACTTAAAGCGTCCCAAATTGATGCATTATTTGTGGGAAATATGCTCTCTGGAATATTAGGCAATCAGACAAATCTGGGGTCGCTTCTTGTTGAAGAATTAGGCATTCAGATTCCAGCATTTAGGATTGAAGGAGCGTGTGCGTCTGGGGGTCTGGCTCTACACAATGCAATAAATAGCCTTAAAGCTCACCAATACAGAGTAGTTCTAGTTTTGGGCATAGAAAAGATGACAGATCATAGTCAGGACGAGATCACAAACGCTCTTATGGCGGCAGGATCAGATGAGGAAAGAATGGCTGGCGCAACATTCCCGGGAGTTTACGCACTTATGGCCCAAGCCTATATGCAAAAATATAAAGCTAGAGAAGAAGATTTAGCAACTGTTTCTGTAAAAAACCATTATCATGGAACGTTCAATCCAAAGGCGCAATTTCAATTTCCAGTAACAATTGCCGATGTTATGAAGAGTTCAAAAATCGCAGATCCGTTGAAGCTTTTGGACTGCTCTCCGATTTCAGATGGCGCCGCGGCTGTTGTTATCGCAAACGAAGAAAATTCTAAAAAAGTTAGAAAGAAAGTTTATATAGTTGCAAGCGAAGTTGCAACAGATACCCTTAGTCTTCATGATCGAAAATCTTTAGTCAGTTTATCAGCCGTGGTTGAGGCAGCGAGCAATGCCTACAAGAAAGCAGGAATAAAACCAAAAGACATAGACGTGGCTGAAATTCATGATTGTTTTTCAATTTCTGAAGCAATTGCAGTAGAAGATTTGGGATTTTCAGAAATTGGCCTTGGTGCAAAAGATATTGGAAGAGGGAAAAGAACTCTTTTTAAGGGAGATATTATTTGCAATCCCTCTGGGGGGCTAAAGGCATGCGGTCATCCAGTTGGCGCGACTGGCATTAAACAAATAGTTGAGATAACAGAGCAGTTGCAAGGAGAGGCTGGAAAGCGTCAGGTTGAAAAAGCCAAGATTGGACTAACTCACAATGTTGGAGGAAGTGGAGCGGTGGCAGCAATACACATACTAAGGATATGATTACTTCGCCTGTAAAACTTTGGAGAAGACAAAAAAGCGTGTCGTCTCTTATAGGGAAAAGAGGGAAGATACTCCTCTGGACAATTATTCGAGTTCCTGCTAAATCTTTTGTTGGGGAAGCTCCTTATCCTGTGGTTATTGTAAAAGTTAAAAATGGAGAGAACATGATTGGACAGTTAGTTGATTGGCAAAAGGAGGATTTAAGAGTTGGGAGGGAGGTAGTATGTGTTTTGCGAAGACTCTCTACAGAAGAAAAAGAAGCTATAATCTACTACAATATTAAATTTAAACCCCTATGAAACCTATTAGAGTTTCTGCCCCAGGCAAACTCCACATCTTAGGAGAACATGCAGTAGTTTATGGCAAACCTGCTATTATCGTAGCTGTAAATAAACGTTGTTTTGTAGAAATTACTCCTAAGAAAGACAAAAAAATAGAAATAGTTTCGCACAATCTTAAGATAAGCAAAGTTACCGCCGAAAAGGAAATTATTGCAAAGACTAAGGAGGCGCAAGCAAAATGGGAAACTTATATAAAAAATAATGACATGTCTCTTTTTAAGTCTATAACCTCAGATTCTTTGGATTTTTCAACAATTGTTGTCGGAGAGACTTTAAAATATTTAAAAAAAACATTGCCTTTTGGTTTTATTCTATCAATAAAATCAGATATTCCAATTGGTTCTGGCATGGGATCGTCAGCCGCTCTTGCTGTTTCTATTGCAGGAGCGATATCTTTATCGTTGACGAGGAAAATCCATAAAGAAGCTGTAAATGAGATTGCATATTTTTCTGAACAAAGAAAACATGGGCTTCCGTCAGGAGGAGATAATGCGGCTTCTTGTTTTGGAGGATTAATTTGGTATAGAAAAGAAACTCCGGATTTAAAAATAATAAAACCAGTGCCTTTTGGTTTTTCAAAAAAAATAGCAAAGAATTTTTTAGTAATTCATACAGGTGCCCCAACTGAATCAACTGGAGAAATGGTGAGCATAGTTAAGGATTTGTATCAACAAAAACCAGAATTTGTGGAAAATATTTTATCAAGTCAAGAGAAATTAACACGAGAACTTCTTTCCGCAATAAAGAATAGTGACGGCACTCTAATGATACGTATCATTAGAGCGGGAGAAAAAAATTTAGAGAGGCTTGGAGTAGTTTCTAATTTAACAAGATCATTTATTAGAAATGTAGAGAAAGAGGATGGAGCAGCAAAAATATGTGGAGGCGGAGGAAGAAAACAAGCATCAGGAGTTGTGCTGGCGTATCACAAAAATCCTGAATTGCTAAAAGACATTGCAAAACAGCGTAGTCTGTATTGTGAACACATAATGTTAGAAGAGGAGGGAGTACGGGTAGAGTAGAATGGAAAAAATAACAGTTTCTGCACCTGGGAAATTAATGCTTTTGGGAGAACATGCGGTTGTTTACAATCATCCATGTTTGGTAACTGCTGTTGATCAGAGGATGAGGATAACTGTTGAACTTTTAGATACTTCAGAATTCCAGCTAGAAGCAAATGACGTAGAGATAACAGGGTACAAGAAGCCAATGAGAGAGCTTGGTAAAGGTGATATTCCGAAGGGCGCACGGTTTACGGAGATAGCTGTTAAAAACACTTTAGAACTAAATTCAATAATTCTTCGTCATTCTGGTAATCAGGCGAAGCCTGAGCATCCAGAATCTCCAATGGTTCAGAGAGATTCTGGACAAGCTCGCCTTGCTTTCGCTCTCGCCTCGCGGCTCGCCTCGCGGCGAAGCGGGCGAAGCAGCGGGTTGGCCAGCCTCGCCGAGTCTAGGCGGGCGAAGCGGGCTAGAATGACGGTAGGCGTGAGTGTTACAACAAAATCAGAATTTTCAAATCAATTTGGTTTTGGATCATCTTCTGCGTCAACTGTTTGTACGGTTAAAGCACTTTCCGAGCTTTTTAAGCTTAACCTATCTCTGGAAGAAATTTTTGATATTTCTTACAAAACAGTTTTAGACATTCAGAGTAAAGGATCGGGGTTTGATATAGCGGCCGCAGTATATGGCAGAACACTTTATTTTACAACTCGAGGAAGGGCAATAGAGTCTTTAGATATTGAGCCCTTGCCTTTGGTTGTTGGATATAGCGGAACAAAAGCCGATACAGTAATGCTTATAAATAAAGTAAAGGGAAATTTTGCCAATAGAAAAAATCGTCTTGAGGAGATATACAATGGCATTGAAGTTTTGGTTAATCAGGCCAAAGGTGCGATAATGAAAATGGATTGGGAAATGCTTGGGTCGCTAATGAACAAAAACCAAAAATATTTAAAAGAGCTTGGTATTAGCATTGAGAAACTAGATAGTATGATTAAAGCTTCTGTAAATGCTGGCGCATACGGAGCAAAACTTTCTGGAGCAGGCGGCGGAGATTGCATGATTGCGCTTGTTGATGAGGGAAAGAGGGAAAAAGTTATTGGCGCGATACAAAGCGCTGGAGGAGAAATAATTGATATTAAAACTGGGGCAGAAGGAGTAAGGATAGAATAGCTTATGAAAGCAACTGCAGTCGCGCCATCAAACATTGCGTTTATTAAATACTGGGGGAGGAAAGATGAGGCCCTAAGGATTCCTATGAATGGAAGTGTGTCTATGAACTTAAGCAATCTTCTGACCACGACAACCGTTGAGTTTAATAAAGATTTTAAAGAGGATATCATTACTATTAATCACGAGCTACTTAGTTATTCTTCGAGCGAAGTCTCGCCAAAGGCGGACGAGTCGAGAAGTTTTAGTTCTCGACAAGACGGGTACCAGATGGTAACCCGTCAAGCTCGAACAATAAGTCTAAAGAGAGTTGTCGAGCATCTCAACAGAATAAGAAAACTTGCAAAAATAAATTACCCTTCGGCTTTGCTCAGGGCGAAGGTTGTTTCTGAAAATAATTTTCCAACTGGTACAGGACTCTCATCCTCTGCATCTGGTTTTGCTGCTTTAACTCTTGCGGCGTCAAAAGCAGCTGGTCTTTCCCTTTCGGAAAAAGAATTATCCATTCTTGCAAGACAAGGATCAGGATCAGCATGCCGCTCGATTCCTGATGGATTTGTGGAGTGGCTTGATGGAGACAGTAACAAAACATCGTATGCGGTATCGTTATTTCCTCCAAACTATTGGGATATTGTTGATGTTGTTGCTATTGTTAGTAAAAACAAAAAAGAACTATCAACAACAGAGGGGCAGAAATTAGCAAACTCTAGTCCGTTTTTTTCGGTTCGTTTAAAAAGAATAAAAGATAAAATAAACTTAATAAAAAAATATATAAAAGAAAAAAATTTTCCTGCATTAGGAGAATTGATTGAACAGGAAGCTCTAGAGCTTCATGCTATTATGCTAACATCAACCCCACCGCTTATTTATTGGTTACCAGCGACAATCAGCGTTATGCATGCTGTGCAAAAATGGCGTAAAGACGGACTAGAAGTATATTTTACTGTTAATACAGGTCAAGACATTCATCTTATTTGCCAAAAAAAAGACGTTGAAACGGTTACCAAAAGAGCAAAAGAAATACCAGATGTTAAAAAAACAATTATCAATACCCCAAGCATCGGCGCCCATATAATAGAACCCAGCCATTTATTTTAACTTGAAAAACCTTACTAAACCCTCACAATTTTAGCAATTGCGGATTTTGTGATGATTTAGAAAGTTCTTTGTTCAATGATTTCTACAAGATTGAGGAGTTTATTCTTATTTTTATCTCCCAAAGGAAAATTTTCAACAAGTTTTTTTGCTTTTTCAAAATTTTCTTTTATCATTTTTTTCCCTTCATCCAATGATTTGAAAAATGTAAAATAAGTATGTTGATGTTGAGACTTATCTGAAGAAGTAGTTTTTTGCAACTCCTCATCGGTTGAGGTTATATCCAACAAATCGTCTTGGGTTTGAAAGGCCATACCCATTCTTAAACCAAATTCTTTGCAAAATTTTTCAATATCTTTATTGCTATTACCCGATAAAGCCGCTCCTATTTGGAGAGGTTTTATAAAAGAATATCCGGCAGTTTTAAGATATGTTTTTTGATCAATCAATTCTTTGGATATTTTTTTTCTTGTTGTAATATCAACATCAATCATTTGTCCGACAGTCACTTCATCAACCATTTCATAAAAAAGCCTTTTAGCTTTATGCGCTATTTTCTGATTAAAATCTTTATTTAAATTTAAAATTTCCTGAGACCAGCTAAACAACAGATCTCCAATAAGGATTGCCTGGGAATTACCAATATGATTAAGATCGTTTAGTCTTTCCCCCTTTTTTAGCATATCTGCGACATGTTTATGAACTGTTGATACACTATGGCGAAGACTTGCTTTATCCATTATGTCATCATGCACAAGGTAAAAAGAGTGAAAAAGCTCAATAGATACTAAAAATTTGAGGACTTTTTCTGTTTCTTTACCTCCAAGTGCAAGATACATGCTATAAGCGACGTAAGGCCTTATGCGTTTTCCTGCTGACAAAACAATTGTTTTTATATAACCTAAGTAAGAAATAATAAAGGAATCTTTGGTGTATTTTGTTATATTTTTAATTTTTTGTTCAATATATTGCCGGATGTAGGGGTCGAATTCTTTTTTAAACAACTGCAGTTGGTTCATTGACTAGCTTATTCTTCCTCCAAGTCTTCTTTCTCTTCTTGAATAATCTATAATCGCGTTAACAAAATCTTTTATTGTTGATTCGGGTAAAAGTTTGGGGATTGAATAAAATTCAGCGTTTCTTTCCAGCCAACCAAGATCGGATGTTCGTTGTTCTCCAGAGGTTCTTATTATTAGGTCAGATGGGCCGATAAATCCTTTACCGTCTCTTAGTTTGTCGGCAACTTTTTGGGTAATAGTTACACTTTTTGTAAGTTTTTGGGCCTCTTTTAACATTCTTAATTCCTGATCTTCTCCTCCAAAGTCAAGCGCGAGACAAAAAATACGTTTAGTATTTTGTCTTGTTTTCTTCTCTGCTTGTTCTATTGTATTAATTAATGATAAAGGTATTCTATCCTTCCTTCCCAAATGAATAAAGCGAGTGCTATTCTTCATAAGTTCGGGTAAATTTTCTTTTATTGCCGATTCAAAAAGTTTCATAAGGGAATTAACTTCTTTTTTTTGCCTCTTCCAATTGTTTGCCGAAAATCCCCACACTGTAGTAGTATTGATCGGCAGATCTTTTAAATTATCAAGAACTTCTTTTATAATTTTCATTCCCTGACGGTGACCAAAAATAGGCAATTGTCTCATTTTTTGCGCCCAGCGACCGTTTCCATCGGGAATAATCAACACATGTTTAGGAAATTTTTCTTTTGGAATTTGTTTTAATTGCGGAAATCTATCAAAAATACCTTGTTTCATATAATAGATTGTAATTGTATCTTGAAAATACATAAAATGCAATTCCATATACGGATGAGGGGATCATTCGGAAATAGGGAGTTTAAATGGGGACTTAAGTACATTCAGCAATCCTTTTAAAACTGAAAACTTATACTTTTCTTTCACATGCGTTTTCTCGTAAATGTCTGGAAACGTATGATTAGCATGATACTTTGTTCTTAAATTGTTATACCATTTTTTATCATATATTTTCCAAAATTCATTTTCAGGATAATATTGATGTGCATATAATACTTTTCTTCCACCAAGTTTTTCAAGCATTTTCTCGATATCTCGATTCATTTTGATAAGATAAGAATGATTGCCTTTTACTTTACCCCAAACTCCAACATCGATAGCAAGTTTGGTTTTGGTTTTAAAGTATCCTGGTGATAATTTGTCATATTTACGGCCTAGCTTTCCAGGTAGTAACCATAAGGGGTAAATGTGCGTTGTTTTGTCGATAAAATCTAGAAACCGCAGTGTTGTTTCTTGAGGTAGACATAAATCTTGGACGATTTGACGTTGTGAGATATTAATTGCTTGGAGAAAACGGTAAAGAGTTCTTGTATTCATTAAGGGATTAAGTAAAAACCGTGTAAATCTATTGAAGGGAAGTTTAAGTTTTTTAAAAACGTAACGACCTGTCCAGAAAGCGCCCCTATTGTATCTAAAAAGATAATCCTCTAAAGGAATTAATTCTGTCCACACATTATATTTTTTTGTAATATATTCTGCATGCGTATAAAACCAGTCATCGACTGCTCTTCCAAATGTGACAGTTGGTAAATCTTGATTGTTGCTGAATGTTCCTGTCATTATGATTCCTAATTCTTTTGAAAATAATATGCCATCAATAAAATCAACTTTTTTTGTCGATTCATTTTTTAACATCGCAATAGACTCGTTAAAACTCTCGATGCGATGATACGAAAGACGTACAAATTTTTTGGCAGGAATGAGTTGCAGTTTTACTTTTGTTATTACTCCAAGAGATCCATACGAACACGCTGTGCCCCAATAAAGATCGGCATTTTTATAAGTTGAGACGGTTACGATATTTCCATTGCCTAAGACAATTTCATACTCTTTGCATGTATGATGAAATCCTCCAAATTTAAACGAACTACTTTCTACAGCACCCCCCTGAATGGCGCCACCCACACTAATGCCCGGAAATTCCATAACTACAGGCGGCACAAGACCAAACTTCAATGTCTCCTTGAGAAGGTTATCCATTGAGACATTCGGCTCGACTATTGCATATTTTTCTTTAACGTTTATAGAAATTACATGATTTAATTCAGTAGTATTAATAACTGCGTCTTTTTGAAATTTCTGTGTGCGGGTAGAGTTTGTGCTTCCGTGGTAGATACGGACTTTCTTGTTTTGTTTATAGAAAGTTTTTAGTTGGTTGGCGATAATACTTACCTGTAAAGTATGTTGCTTTTCTAATTCGTTCATTGGTACTGTTTATCTTAATTTATACCCTTCAAAGAGTCAATCGTTCATAATAGTCCTTTCAAATTGCTTTATTTCATGATATAATCGTTTTTATGGCAGCAAGAAGAAAAACTACAAGCAAGGCAAAAGTAGCTAAGACAACAAGACTACAAAGGGTAGAGGGACAAGAACAAGCTATAACAGATGATGTAAATAAAACGTCATTTTTAAATCGTTTTAAAAATCGAAAGTTTTTAATTCCTCTTTTCCTAATTCTTACTGGCGGCATTATATTTTATTTCAAAGGCTTGTTTGTTGTAGCTTTGGTTAACGGACAGCCAATCACTCGTCTCTCTATAATACAGGAATTAGAAAAAAGAGGCGGAAAACAAATGCTGTCTTCAGTTATTACTCAAGCTCTTATCTTGCAAGAAGCAGAAAAACAAAATGTTACTGTTGCTCAGAAAGAAATTGAAGAGGAAATCAAAAAAGTTGAGGATAATCTTAAAAAGCAAGGACAGAGCCTTGATCAAGCATTGACTTTTCAGGGTTTAACAAGAGAAGATTTTGTAACGCAGATTCGTCTACAAAAATTAGTTGAAAAAATGCTAGCAAAAGATATGAAGGTAACAGATAGGGAAATCGATGATTACATTGAGAAAAATGAAAATAGTATCCCAAAAGATATGAAGCCGCAGGAGGTAACAGCAAGCGCCAGACAACAATTGCAACAGCAAAAATTGTCGTCTAAAGCACCAGCGTGGATCAAGGACTTACAGGAGAAAGCAAAAATAATCTACTTTGTTAACTTCTAGCTCATGTTACGCAGTTTATTCTTCGAGCAATCAGGCGAAGCCTGAGCGTCGAGAAGTTCTCGACTGCGGGACGCACCGTCTGGTGCATCTCTGCGCTCGAACAATAAATTTGTGTCAGTAACGGTGAAGTATGCTTTTGACCGAGTGTATACCGACCTCCAGGTAATCAGTCCTGAGTTAAGTATTCTTCAGTCGTCTTTCGACCTCGGTCTTTTTTATTGGGTTAATTTCTAAAACAAATTCCAGAACTTCTTCGAGAGTAACTCAAGCTGACTAAACCCCAAAGCTCTGCTTTGATTGGGTGGGGAGCTTGAGGGGGCGATAGTCCCCTCAATGCCAGCGTAAGCTGGCATAATCTTGTACAATGGGTTTGTGGGAAAGCTTTGGCATTCAAGTCACACTGTCCATGAAATGAAATATCATCTTGTGTGGAGTATGAAGTATCGCAAGAATCTTTTGTACAACAAAGAATACCAACAAAAGCTCAAGGAGATTGTGTTGGGAATTG
>Ga0213870_1000100_pt1 | contig 43232 bp, 40 predicted proteins | sample WICALVC2017_Meta_FD_160119 | JGI IMG/M metagenome (GOLD analysis project Ga0213870, IMG submission 160119) | Freshwater microbial communities from subterranean cave lake in Wind Cave National Park, South Dakota, United States - WICALVC2017 | ecosystem: Environmental > Aquatic > Deep subsurface >...
CTCTGCTAATCTTACCCTCTTCCCATTTGCTTCAACATTCTTAAGAAAGTTGGAATGAAACTTATGCTTTAAATCTTTGTGGCTTTGCCTTTGTAGTCTCGTGGGATTTTGCCAGAAATAAATCTTGAAAGTTTGTCATCGATTTCTTCATTTGATAATCCCGAGCTTAGAATTAGTACTCCGGCTGAATTTTGTTTAGTCAATTTCCTGAAACCGAGATCCAAAGTTACTACAAACATCTCTTTTTGCGATGCAAGCGCATATATTTCCTGATCTTCGGTTTCAGGCGATAAGTTAAAATCGTGGCGGATGTGTTTTACAGATGCTTTTTTGGTGGTCCTTTTAAAGACGTTGGATTTTGCAAAGGCGGAATCAAGCAGGAGTCGGAATTTGGGAAACTTTTTTTGTTTAGGTTTTTTAGTTCGCAATTTGCGTTTGATAGTAAAAGAGAATATCTGTAATATCTTTTTTGGTCAGCTTTTTGAGGTCTGGAAGTTCCCTTTTTATCTTGGCAAGCGTATAATTCATTCCAATTAAAGCCATTACACGAGCTACTGGAATCCTTGTTCCCTTAATTACTGGTTGTCCACCCATTATTTTTGGATTTGTTTGGATAATCTCTGGCATAGTAAAAGTATTATATCATCTTTATGATAGGGTAGGCAGATAAGGATTGTCAAGAGCGGTCACATTGATATAGTCAACCTGTTTCTTCCAACATTCTTCCTTCGACAAGCTCAGGACAAGTAAGAACATAGGAATGAAAGATTATAGTATAATCAGCATATATGGCAATGGTTTCGATTGTTTTGGCTGTGTTTAATGAGGAGGAAAATTTAGCTTCGTGTTTGGATTCGGTTAAGGATTTGGCAGACGAGATTATAATTGTAGATGGAGGGTCATCGGATAAAACTGTTGAGATTGCAAAAAAGTATGGCGCAAAGGTAAAAGTTACTACAAACAAACCCATCTTTCATATAAACAAACAGATCGCAATAGATATGGCAATAAAAGATTGGATATTACAATTGGATGCGGACGAAAGAGTAACGCCAGAACTTGTCAAAGAGATAAAAGAGAAAATTGGAAATTGGAAATTGGAAATTGGAAATTCCGACGTAGTCGGTTATTGGATTCCGAGAAAGAACTGGTTTTTGGGAAGATTTTTAACTAAAGGCGGGCAGTATCCTGATTATACGTTGAGGCTTTACCGTAAGGGTAAAGGGAGGTTGCCTCAAAAAAGCGTTCATGAACAGGCTGTTGTTGAAGGAAAAACAGAGTATCTTAAAAATCCTCTTATTCACGTGGCGGATCTTAATTTCTCTCGATATTTGCTTCGTTTTGATCGCTATACAAACTTAATAGAGGCAGAATTAGAAGAGAAAAAAATAGGATTTGGTTTTATTCCATTAGTAAAATATTTATTTTTTTTGCCAGCAACTTGGTTTTTTTTGACTTATATAAGGCATAAAGGTTTTATGGATAGTTGGCAAGGATTTGTTTTTTCTTTTTTCTCTTCTCTTAGATTTCCAGTTTCTTACATAAAATATTTAAAGTCAATGTATGTTTAAGAGAAAATATCTACACTTATACTTTTTGGTAGGTATTATTGCAATTGGAGCAATCCTTAGGTTTTATAACTATCCATATAGATACTCTTTGGGAGAAGAAACTGTGCGAGATGCAGTAATTGGTATTGAGGGAGCAAGACAATTGCAATTCCCACTTACCGGATCCTTTTCTTCACTTGGTCCTTTCACATTTGGGCCATGGTATGCATATCAATTGATTGTTTTTTATCTTATTTTTCCCTTTGTATATTCTCCGTGGATATATTTAAGTCTTATTTCAGTATTCTATATTTTTATAATGTACAAAATTGGAAGAATCTTAGCTGGAGATAACTTTGGTTTAATTCTTTCTTTTATAGCCGCTATATCCCCGGCACAAATAATATCAGCAACACATTTAACTAGTCATAATAGCACTAACTTATTTGCCGCTTTGGCGATATGGATTTTCTTGATTCTTATATCTAAAGACAAATCACAATGGTGGAACTTATTGCTGGGTTTTGTTATAGGAGTTGGGATGAACCTACATTTTCAGATGGGAGGATTGTTGATACTTCCTCTTATTGTTCTGGTATATAAAAGAAAGTTTTTAAACTTTGCATACAGTGGCTTGGGTGTAATTATTAGTTTTATTCCAATCTTAGTTTTTGAAATGAACAATCATTGGTTTACGACCAGAAACATTTTTTTTTATTTGACAGAAGGAAAAAACGCGATTTATGTTCCTAATCGGTGGTTATTCTATGTAAGAGATTTTTGGCCAGCTTTTTGGTCGGATGCTTTAGGAATTCCAGTATTGTTTGGTAGCTTGGTAATAATCTTGTTTTTATTTTCTTTAGTTTGGCTTGGCTATAAAAAGAAATTATCAAGAAATTTAATTTTGCTTATAATTGCATTTTTGGTTAATTTTATTTTCCTTAGGTACTATTGGGGACCAAGATTTTTCGGATATCTTAATTTTCTACGGCCTTTTGTATTTATTTTTACAACTTTTGCAATTCTTAACTTAAAATACAAAAAAGTTTATATTGGCTTAATATTATTGCCTCTTATTATCTTTTTTTCATATCCGAGAACAACGTCAGAGCTTAAAAAAGATCCATATAGTATGTTGGTACATAACGGAGTTAATGAGCTAGAAAAAAAGTATCCAAATGATAAGTTTGTATTATATACTTGTTCGACAAAATATAATTCGCATTATAATTCTTTTGCTTTTTCAACACTTTTGCTTTTAGAAATGAAGAATAAACATGGTGATAAAGGTATTAAGATAGGTTTAAAAGAAAAATGTCAATTTCCAAGAAAAACTGATCTTGAGGATTATCCAATATTAAGCAGTATTGGTTTAGTAGATTTTTCAAGCGCGTCAGATTCTGCTATATTGAAAGCGGGTTGGAAGCCTATTACTTTTTCTAAAATGTATGATGAGTACGCTCGGTGGTGGTTCGAGCTTAAGCCATAACTTTATTTTGATATGAAAATACTTATAACAGGTGGAGCTGGCTATATTGGCAGCTTTATGACGAAAAGACTTCTCGATAAAAATTATGAAGCTGTTGTTTTCGATAGCCTTGAAAGAGGTCATAAAAACGCAATTGATAAACGTGCAAAGTTTATTCAAGGAGATTTAAAAAACTTAGCAACGCTTGAGGCCTTATTTTACGAGGAACAAATTGATGCAGTTATACACTTTGCAGGGTATATTTCGGTTGAAGAATCAGCAAAAAAACCAAACCTATATTATCAAAATAACGTAAAAGGCTCAGAGAATTTATTTTCTGCTGCCGTAAACATTGGTAAAGTTGACAAGTTTATTTTTTCTTCATCTGCGGCTGTGTATGGAAATCCAATCAAGATTCCCATCCCAGAAGATCATCCTAAAAATCCTACTAGTCCTTATGGAAAAACGAAACTTACAACAGAACAGACGCTTGAGCATTTTGGCGAACAACACGAAATTAGCTTTGCAAGTCTTCGTTATTTTAATGCTGCTGGAGCATCAATAGACGAAAAAATGGGAGAAAATCATAATCCTGAAACCCATATTATTCCTTTAGCGATAAAAGCAGCGTTTAAGAATCAGAAATTTAGTCTTTACGGGGATAATTATAAGACTCGCGATGGAACCTGCGTTCGAGATTATATTCATGTTGTAGATTTGGTTGAGTCTCATATTCTTGCACTTGAGAAAATAACAAAAGATAAGGGGGAATATTTTTATAATGTAGGTACAGGTAATGGATATTCAAATTACGAAATAATTGATATGGTAAAAAAAATTAGCGGGAAAGATTTTAAAGTTCAAACTGCACAGAGAAGAAAAGGAGATGCAGAAGTTCTGATTGCTGATCCAAGAAAGATTCATGAAGATCTTGGCTTTACACCAAAATATTCAGATCTTGAGACTATTGTTAAGACTGCGTGGGAATGGCACAGAAAAAATTCAGAATGAGAAATTGGTTTTGGATTCCCCTTTGCTTTTTATTGTTTTTAGTATTTACAACAAAAGTTGCTCTTGCAAAATCTGATTATGTTTTGCCCTATCCATCTGCAATGCCGGGGAGTATCTTTTATAAACTGAATTTAATTAAAGAAGAAGTTTTAAGATATTGGTATTTTGGCGATTTTGGTCAGTTTAAATATAATCTTAGTAAATCAGATAAGTACTTAGTTGAGGCAAAAACGCTTTTTGAATATAAGCAGTATTTTTTAGGACTTAATGCGCTCTATAAGTCAAAAGGCTACTATAATAAATCTTACCCGTTTTTATTAAAAGCACATAATAAAGGAAAAGATACGAGGAATAACCTGATATTATTTGAATCTGCATCAGTAAAACATATAGAAATTCTACTGAGGATGAAGAGTGAAATTCCAGAAGAATTTACTTGGGAGCCAGAAAAGTCTTCTCCAACTAAGCTTTACTTACATAAAGAAATAGAAGACTCTATAAAGGCTAGGCAAAAATAGGGATGAAAAATATTTTATATATTAGTTATTTTATTTTTTTATGCTTTGTTTGTTTTTTCTCCTATTTATTTATTGATAGCAATTTAGAATTCCTTAGTTTATTCTTCTCTGGGTTTAGTTCCAACAACAGGTTTTCTACTTCCGTAATATATACAGGTATTATAATAATTTTTTTTCTATTTTACTTACTTTTTATTAGGTTTTTTTCCAAAAATAAACTTAATGGTAAGGATATCAAAAAACTCATTGCTCTTACCTGTATTGTATTATTTTTTTCTTATCCTGCAATGTTGTCTTACGATATTTTTAACTATATTTTTACTGCAAAAGTAGCTTTCTTTTACCATGAAAATCCATATATAGTAATGCCAAATGAATTTTTAAACGATCCATTTTTAGCATTTACAAGAGCAACTAATAAAATTGCTTTGTATGGTCCGATATGGATTATTTTAAGCGGTTTTCCTCACTTTTTAGGTTTTGGAAATTTTGTTCTGACGCTTTTTGGCTTCAAGTTTGTTGCGCTCGCGTTTTATTTATTATTTTTATTTATTTTGAAAAAAATTTCTGTAAGCGATAAAGCTGTTTTATTGTTTGGACTAAACCCTTTGGTAATTTTAGAGATATTGGTAAGCGCGCATAATGATATTGTAATGATTTTTTTGGTTTTATTTGCGATGTATATTGCAAAAACAAAAAAAATGTTTTATATGATCATTTTTTTTGCTCTTTCGCTCTTGATAAAATACTCAACTATAGCTCTTCTGCCAATTTTTATTTATCTTTTTATAAAGATAGTTAGGAACGAGCAACTGAATTGGTCAAAAATTTATCTAGTAAGCGCAGCGTTGATGTTTCTGGTTTTTTTACTGTCTCCAATAAGAGAAGAAATGTATCCTTGGTACACAATATGGTTTTTGCCATTTGTAGCATTGCATTACAAAAATAAAATTTTTAACTATTTGTCAATATCTTTATGCTTTGGTTTGCTTCTGGGATATATTCCATTTATTTATTTGGGAACATATCTTGAACCTACTCCAACTATTAAGCAAATAGTAACCTTTGTTCCATCTGCTTTATTTGCCTTATTTTATGTTATTAAAAAGAAGATTTGACATTTTTATCATTATATTGTTTTTTCTTTTTTCTTGGTGGTTAATGGATAAATCTTTCCGCTACGATAATATTAACCATAAGTTTTTAATCGCGCGACATCAGGTTGGAGATTCTGGACTTCACTTATCGCTTGTTCGTTCTTTTTCGTGGGGCGATAATTTTCCTCCGCAGTCTCCATTTTTTCCGGGCAAATCGCTTCCGTATCACTATTATTTCGATTTGCTGGTCGGGTTATTGGAGAAAGTGGGCGTTCGCATAGACGTTGCATTTAATGGTTTAAGTATTTTGTTTTTTACATTATTATTATATGTCATATATAGGTTGCCCCAGATAATCTTTAAAAAAAGTAAGCTTTTGGGTATATTGTCTGTTATCTTATTCATATTTCATAGTAATCTTACATTCATTGATTTTTTAAAGGAGAAGGGATTATCTCTTTATGCTATTTCTGATCTTTGGCGTCTCCCGGACTACATAAACAAAGGTCCGTTTGACGGGTCGTTAATATCAATTTTTTTTACTATGAATGTTTATCTTAATCAGAGACATTTAATTGCAGCCTTAGCGGTAAGCTTAATAGTTTTTCTTATTTTAATACCAATGGTTACAAAACATCATAAAGGATCATGCAAAATTATTATATTCTTAGGTTTGATTTTAGGCTTGGTATCCCGTATTCATACTCTTGCATTCTTTTCTGCGGCAATTAGCATAGTGATCTTTTTTATTGTGTTTAGACGTTTCCGTCTCGTTTTCTTATTCTTTATTCCATTAACAGCGGTTTTTTCCTTTCATGTAAAAGATATTCTTAGACAAGATTACAGCCACGCATTATTGAATATTGGATTTTTATCTGAAAAACCTTTTTCTATCTTGAATTTTGCTTCATTTTGGTTTGCAAATTTAGGACTGGCGATTTTTATGATTCCTTTAGGATTTTTTCTATCCAATAATAAACAGAAGAAAATTTTCTTATGTTTTTTTTATCTTTTTATCTTAGCTAATATTTTTCAGTTTAGCTATAGAATAGATCATAATCACTCAATGTTTAATTTATTTATTATAATTGCTAATTTCTATATAGCTAATACTCTACTTTTGTTATGGAAAGGGAAAATAAAAAAGATTTTTTTCTTTCTTTTGCTTTTCATTTTAACTTTTTCAGGAATAATAGATCTTATGGCAGTTAAAAATGATTTTCACTATCCGCTTCTAGATGCTCCTTCTAATAAGTTTATGCAGTGGGTTAAAAATAATACCCAAAAAAAAGATATTTTTTTAGCAAAACAGGAAATTCTTGATCCCGTAACGCTTTCTGGTAGAAACAATTACTTTGGACATACGTATTATTTGTCTGTAATGGGGTATAATTACCAAGACAAGTCTAATCGTGCCAAATTATACTTTGAAGCAACTTCACAAGAGACTTTACAGATGATGAAGAAAGATAATATTAAATATATTGTAATACCTCAAAAACCCATTGCTGATTTTACCTATCAGGTAAATAAGGTTTTTTTTGATAGAAGTTTAAAAAAAGCGTATAAAGATGAAAATGTGATTGTCTATCAATTATGAAGCGTTTTTTGCCTCCTGTTATTATTTTTTTTATTGCATTTTTTGTTTATTTTGCAGTAGGAACACAATACAGGTTTGATCCCAAATGGGTACTTGATTATCACAATTTATTGTCGCAATCACTTATCAATTTTCGAGTGGAAATACCAAATCCCCCAACAACATACGATCTTGCTTACTTTGGTGGAAAGTGGTATACGACATGGGGCATCATTCCCGCCTTAATTCTCATTCCATTACAGCATATTAGAGGACAATTTATTCCAACGTTTTACCTTTCTATCTTATTTTCTAGTATGAACATCGTGCTTATGTATTTTCTATTGCTTCGTATTAAACGAGAGTTTTTACGACAAATGTCTTCTTTTGGGATATGCATTTTTCTCCTCCTTTTTGCATTTGGAACAACGCAATTCTACGTTGGTACGCTAGGGAGCGTATGGCATGTTGACCAGATAATAACATCGTTTCTAGGAACGGTAGGTATTTACATTGTTTTTCGAAAGAAGCGAAGATTTATCCATTACCTAACCTCGATAATATTTTTTAGCGCAACACTTATGGGAAGACCAACAAACGTACTTTTATTTCTTTTACCCATAACGCTTTATGTATGCGATCCTTCGGTGAAAACTATGCTTACTTTTGCAAGTAAGACGAGAGTGGTTTTTGCAAGGCAGGTAATCCTTTTATGTCTGCCATTTCTCATTTTTTTATCTATGTTTTTCCTTTTCAATTACGTCAGATTTAACAATCCACTTGAGTATGGATTTAATTACATTCATGAAACTAAACACTTACAGCAGTTACGAGAAAAAAATGGACCGTTTTCGATTAGAAATGTTCCGCAAAATCTTTGGTATATGCTACTTGAGATACCGAGCTTAAGTTTCGAAGAAAAGATTGACCTTCATTTTAATCTTAAAGGTAATTCCATATTTTTCTTAACTCCGCCGCTGTTGGCTATATTTTTGGCGTCTCCAGCTATGAAAAGAGGGAAAAAAATTATGTTTCATCCCTACATAAGTTCTTTATGGATTACTTCAATTATTACACTTATCCCAAGCTTGATGCACCACAGTAGTGGTTGGATGCAGTTTGGATACAGATACTCACTAGACGTTAACGTTCTATTAATGCTTCTTTCTGTTTTTGGGATGAATGGTAAAGTAAATATTCTATATATTGCTGGTACCTTGTTTGCTATGGTGCTTTACATGGTAGGAATCACAAAGTTGATGTAGTAACATGAAAGGTAGATTATATTCGTTCTTAGCAGTTGTCACAATTATATTTTTTGCGTTTTTAGCAGGCTTTGCTCTTTTGCATCCTGCGCTGCCGCCTACCCATGATGGAGAATATCATGTTATTAGATTCTATGAATTCGATAAGACATTAAGAGGCGGCGATTGGTATCCACGCTGGGCTCCTGACTTGAATTATGGCTATGGCGTTCCACTTTTTAACTATGTTTATCCAATGCCTAACTATGTTGCCTTTGTCCTACACCTGTTTGGCATAAGCTTTATTGACGCTTTCAAGCTAAACATGTTTTTCGCCACAATAATTGGTTCAGCATTTTTTTATTTATGGGCAAAGCAGTTTTGGGGAAAAATGGGAGGTGTTGTTTCTTCGGTTTTTTATACCTTTTCTCCTTACCATTTTGTAGAAATTTATATTAGGGGTTCTATTGGAGAAGTTTGGGCATTGGCTTTTTTCCCAGCATTTCTCTGGTCTATTACAAGATACATTCAAAACAAGCTAAAAATATTCTTTATATTATCTTCTCTATTTTTATCTTTAATAATATTTTCCCATAATATTCTAGCTTTAATGTTTTTCCCTTTTGCTCTTACTTATATCGGCTTTTTAATTTATCAATCAAAATACAAAAAACACTTAATACTTAATACTTTATACATTATACTTCTTGGTTTAGGTTTATCTTCTATATTTTGGCTGCCTGCAATACTAGAAAGCAATCTTGTAAAAGGACTTGAGATTTTTGATGTCGCTCGGCACTTTCCAGATCTATATGAATTATTAATTCCTTCGTGGGGTTCGGGATTTTCAGGAGGAGATTCCCAAGATCACCTATCTTTTCAGGTAGGCCTTGCGAATTTGCTTGCATTTTTTTTAAGCTTTGTAGCTTTACTTTTTTGTTTTAGGAAGAATAAAAAATTTTTTGCCGTTATTGTATTTTTTCAAGCATGGTTTGTCATTATTTTCTTGCTAATGTTGAAAATTTCCTATCCAATTTGGAAAAGCGTTCCACTGATAAATTATTTTCAGTTTCCGTGGCGGATTTTAAGCCTGGAAATATTGATTGTATCATTTTTGTCAGGAAGCATGGTGTTTGTTATGAAAAATTATTTTCTAAATAAGATTAAAGCAGTTGTAGTTATCTCTGCAGCATGTCTAATTTCCTTATCTTTCATGCTAGGCATAGGATATGCCAGGCCTGCACATTATTTATATAGAGACGATAATTATTATGTAACAAGATCTAATTTTATAGACGGAACAAACAGCCCGGGAGATGTTTTTAATACAATTTGGTTTAATCAAAATCTTCGAAAACAGAACAAAAAAATTATAATTGATAAGGGTAATCTTGACTCATCTGTTATAAAACCAACAAGTCATACTTATTTCGTGTCTAATGCTTTGACATCAAAAGTAACAGTTAATATTGCCTACTTTCCTAATTGGACTGTATTTATTGATGGAAAAAAGATAACAACAAGACAGGATGCCGATGGACTAATTTCATTTTTTGCGCCTAGGGGTCGTCATTTAATAGAAGTAAAGTTTAAAGATACCACAATAAGGGTATTGGCTAATTTTATATTTTTAGCATCACTTTTTTCTATAATATTTTATAGTATCAAGCGGTATAATTTTGATTAAAAAACCAGCAGCCGAATGAGAGTTGTTGTATAATAAGGAGATGAAGATTGCTATTGATGCTTCTCCTCTAAAAAACAGCAAATTTCTTCAGCATAGAGTCAGAGGAACCGGCTTTTATATAGAAAATCTTAAAAGATCATTACAACAATATTATCCAAATAATCAGTACACTTTTTTTGTACGAGGAGAAAAATTACCCAAAAATATTGATTTAGTAAATTATCCTTACTTTGAACCGTTTTTTTTAACGCTTCCTGTTTTTAATAAATATAAAACAGTAGTTACAGTGCATGACTTGACTCCTCTTGCTTTTCCAAAAGAATTTCCACAGGGATTAAAAGGAATGATTAAGTGGCAAATACAAAAATTTGTTCTTAAAAAAGCAGATGGTATTATTACTGATTCAATATCCTCAAAAAATGATATTGTAAAGTATACAAACATTTCTCCTTCAAAAATTCATGTTGTATATCTTGCTGCTTCGGACGTATTCAGAAAAGTGAAAAAAACTTTAATACTGGAAAGTATTAAAGAAAAATACAATTTACCAGAGAAGTTTGCATTGTATGTAGGGGATGTGACGTGGAATAAGAATTTGCCAAGACTTATAGAGGCAATTAAAAAAATTAACGTGACGTTGGTGATGGCTGGTTCAGCGTTAGTTCAAAATGATTTTGATCGATCTAATCCATGGAATCAAGATTTATTGAAAGTTCAAAAGATGGTAGAAAACGATAAGAGAATCATAAGACTTGGTTTTGTTCCAACAGAGGATTTAGTTTATATTTATAATCTTGCAACGGTTTTTTCCATGCCTTCTCTTTACGAAGGTTTTGGCTTGCCGGTTTTGGAAGCAATGAGCTGCGGCTGTCCAGCAATAACAACAAAAGAAGGCTCTCTAAAAGAAATAGCAGGGGATGCTGTATATTTTGTTGATGCTTACAGCATAGATAGCATTGCTAATGGAATTGGAGAGGTATTTTTTAACTCAAAAGTTCAGGACGATCTCTCTAAGAGGGGTTTATGTCAGGCGAAAAAGTTTACATGGAGAAAAACCGCAGAAGAAACGATGAGAATTTATAGAAATTTTTATAAAAAATGAAAGATAAAGCCTTACATTTAGGAGCAAAATTCCTAAAACAAGAATTAATAAGCGGAAGCATTTATATTTTTATCGGCTCTATTATTGCCAATATATCGAACTTATTTTTTAACTTGTTTGTGAGCAGAAACTTGACAGTGGAAGGTTATGGTATTCTTACAAGCACGATTTCTTTAGTTTCGCTTATGGTAATTCCAGTTGGATCAATAATTCCCACAGTGGTAAGTTTTGCAGGATCGCGCTTTGCAAAGGAAGATTATGGATCTGTTAAAGCCCTTTTTTTAAAAATTACAAAACCTCTTCTTGTCATAAGCTTTATTATATTTTTTTGTTTTATTATATTTGCTGGACATATAGGAGATTTTTTTCAAATTGCCGATCAATCCATAATTGTTATTGCAGGCATTATAGTAGCTTTGTCCTATGTAGGAGTGGTTAATAGCGGCCTTTTGCAGGCAAGGTTAGCGTTTAAATTTATTTCTTTTTCAAATCTTATTTCTGCTATTACTAAATTATTAGTCGGGGTTATTTTGGTTTTTTTGGGCTTTAACGTAAAAGGAGCTATATGGGCGGTATTTATTTCGGGGATCATTCCTTTTATTCTTGGTTTTATTTATCTAAGATTCGTTTTTATGAGTAAGAGTATTATTAGTTCAAATAAAATACACTTTAAGAACCTTCTCTCTTATGGAATTCCTTCCTCTCTTGCGACTTTGGGCATGATGTCTTTGATTTCGACAGATATCTTGCTAGTTAAACATTTTTATGATCCTCTGCAGGCAGGCATTTATGCAGGCTTGTCTTTGGTGGGAAAGGTAATTTTCTTTTTTACGGCTCCTATAGGAAGCGTAATGTTTCCTCTTCTTGTTAAAAAATATGCAAAGAGCGAAAAGTACAACAATGTTTTTAAAATGGCGGTTGCTTTAGTTTTTGTACCCTCAGCTGTTCTTTCTATGATTTATTTTTTATATCCAGAGTTTATTATAAAGTTTTTCATTAAAAATGAGGCTTATATATCGGCTTCTAGCCTACTCGGGCTTTTTGGATTGTTTACAACTACATACTCTTTAATTTCGCTTTTTACATATTATTTTTTATCTGTTAAAAAAACCAATGTTTACATTCCTGTTGTTTTTTTTGCCGTAGTACAGGTGCTTTTAATTGTTTTTTATCATGATTCTTTCTTCAGAGTTGTGATTATTTCCCTTGTGGTTTCTTTACTGCTTCTTAGTACGCTTTTATTTTATTATATAAAAGTGCATGGTGAATACAAAAAGATTAAGAGGCGCGTAGTCACTGTTAGTGTGCCTAATGAGATTTGATGTCAATCTATGGCAATAAAGCCTAATATTTGATAATATAGGATAGTTATGGAGTTTATTACTTTTACCAATAAAGATAATATAAGGCTTATTAAAGATGTCTTATTATATCCGCTCAAGATTAATAGTGACAAGACTGGAATTTTGGTAGAAACACTTAGAACTGACTGGAAAGGAATTTATGGAAAAGGTAGAGAGTTTACAATGCAATATTTTTCTGTTACACAAAGCGGCGTGGCAAGAGATGAAGATGTTTGGCATTACCATCCAATAGTACAAGAAGATAGATTTTTATTAGCGCAGGGGGCAGTTGTGGTGGCTGTTGCTGATAATAGGCAAAATTCAAAAACATTTGGAGTTCTAAATCTTTTCTACATGCAAGCTGATAAAGATCCGTACATATTACTGATCCCCAAAAGGACGCTTCATGGATTTATTGTTGTTTCCAGTAATCCAGCTATTCTTTTGAATCTCCCAACATCTCTTTATAATCCTAAAGAGGAGGGGCGTATTTCTTATAAAGAAGCTCAAATTAAAGCTTCCGATGGGTCTCCATTTTCATGGGATCAGGTACGCAAAAAATTCACGTTGAAAGATTCTCCGAATGAAGAAGTTTAATTTATTATCCGTTGTTGTTCCTGCTTATAAACAAGAAAAAACTATAGTTAACGACATATCAAGACTTTTTAATGTTCTAGATAAGCTTAATATTGATTATGAAGTTGTTGTTGTTGTTGATGGTTTTTTAGATGGTACATATAACAAGATAAAGAAAATCAAGAGTAAAAAGTTGAAATTGTATGGGTATGATAAAAATCAAGGAAAAGGCTACGCAGTTAAGTGTGGAATGCTAAAGACAAAGGGAGATATTGTAGGATTTATAGATGCAGGGATGGACATTAATCCTTCTGCTTTTTTCATACTTCTTGATTTTATGAAATTACACAATGCAGATATTATAGTAGGCAGCAAATTACATCCCGACTCAGTAGTTAGATATCCAGTAAAAAGAAGGATATTGTCCTGGGGATACAGAGTGTTTACTCATTTACTTTTTGGTTTTAATGTTAAGGATACGCAAGTTGGGCTTAAATTGTTTAAGAGAGAGGTTGTCCGGAGTGTGTTCCCCAGACTTTTAATAAAGCAATTTGCTTTTGATGTAGAAACTTTGGCAGTAGCATATTCGTTGGGGTATACAAGAATTTATGAAGCTCCGATAAAGCTTACATTTAAAGATAAAAGCAGTATTACTTCCAGAAGCTTTTGGCGTATAATTTTTTTTATGCTTTGGGATACGGTAGCGGTATTTTATAGATTAAGAATATTACATTATTATGTTAAGCATAGGAATATATAGAGGAATTGTCAATGAATATTCTTATTTTAAATTGGCGTGATATTAAAAATCCATTGTCGGGAGGTGCAGAAATTTCCCTTTTTGAACATGCAAAATATTGGCAAAAAAAAGGAGCACACATAATATGGTTTGCTTCCTCTTTTAAGGGTGCAAAAAAAGAGGAACACATTGAAAATATTATAATTATAAGGAGAGGATCTCATTATACAGTTTACATATATGCTTTATTCTTTTATCTAAGATATTTAAAAAATAAAGTTGATGTGGTAGTTGATAACTTTCATTTTATTCCATTCTTTACGCCTCTTTATATAAAAAGGAAAAAAATTGTTGCTTTAATAAATGAACCGGCAAAGAGCCTTTGGTTTAAAAATATATTTTTCCCACTTAGTTTAATTGGTTATGTAATAGAGCCCCTTTTCTTTTTATTCTATAAGAACATCTCTTTTATAACAAGCGCAAATTCGATAATGAGCGAACTTGAAGAATTTGGAATAAAAAAACAAAGAATCAATGTTATTCCACATGGCGTAACTATATCAAATAAAAAAAAGAAGCTAAGCAAAGAGAAAAATCCTGTAATAATCTATCTGTCTCAGGTCTCCCCTGACAAGGGGATCGAAGATGCCATAAGAGCTTTTTTTATTATACATAAGACAAGAAAAAATGTAAAACTATGGGTTGTAGGAAAGGCAAAAGATAGAAAATATGAATTATATATAAAAAAATTTGCCGAAAAGTTAAACTTAAAAGATTCTATTGTATTTTTCGGATTTGTTGAAGAAGAAAAAAAATTTGATTTGCTTAAAAAATCTTGGGTTTTAATTCATACCTCGCTAAAAGAAGGATGGGGTCTAAACGTAATAGAGGCAAATGCTATGCGCACGATTGCTGTTGCATATAATGTGACGGGCCTAAGAGATTCAATACAAGATGGAATAACTGGTGTTTTAACCAAGTCGAATTCTCCTGAGGCTATTGCTGAGTCAATAAAAACCTTAATAAATGATTCTTTGAAATATAAGTTCCTATCTAGAAATGCGTATAATTGGGCAAAATCTTTCTCATGGGAAGGATCTGGTATGTTGAGTTGGTCATTACTTTCTAATTATGTCAAAAAATAATAAACCATTAATCTCAGTTGTTATTGCAACACATGATTCTCGCAGGACCATAGAGAGATGCTTGCAGTCTATAGACAAACAATCATATCATCCTATTGAAATTGTTGTTGTCGATGGCTTGAATTACGACCTTGAAGAACAAAAAAAAAGCGAAAAAATAATTAAAAAATATGCCAGATATTTTCAAGACGGACCCGAAAGGAGTATCCAGAGAAACAGAGGATTAGCAGAAGCCAAGGGTAAGTACATTTTAATTATAGATCAGGATATGTATCTAACGCCAAAAGTCATTGAGGATTGTTACAAAGAACTTACTTATAAAAATTATATTGCTCTTAACATACCGGAAATTTCTATAGGGGAGGGATTTTGGACCAGATGCGTAGCATTTGAAAGGTACGTTAGCACTTTTCTTGAAGAAGGTTTAAACGAGTCTTGCCGATTCTTTAGAAAGAAAGATGCTTTAGCAATTGGTGGATTTGATCCCGCAATTGTTGGAGTTGAAGATTCTGACTTTCACTATAGGATGAAGATGAGAGGAAAAATAGGAAAAATAAAAGAATTCATCTACCACGATGAAGGAAGAACTAGCTTTTTTGGTAGAATTAAAAAAAAATATTATTACAGCAAGGCATTTAGAATGTATATGAGAAGATATCCAAATATAGCAACTCAGCAATTTTTTCCTATTAAAAAAGCTTACATAAAACATTTTGGCTTATTACTAAAACATCCATTTTTAACTGTAGGATTTATACTATTGCGTACGGGTGAAGTTTTAGCGGGTTTTTTTGGTATAATGCTTAAAATTTAATCTATGCAAATCAATAGTATTGAGGGGAAACGGATACTTATAACGGGAATAACGGGTTTCGTTGGCAAGGCGCTTGAGAAACGTCTTTGCATATTAGGCGCTAAAGTTTTTGGAGTTTCAAGATCGGTAAACTTAGGCAAACAAGTTCTTAGATCCAGCATACTTAATTATTCGGCTGTTGATAAGTTTATAAAAGATTCAAATATCGAAATATGTTTTCATTTGGCTTCAGCGTCGTTGGTTGAAGAAGGTCAACTTCATCCCTATCAGACTTTCAAAGTCAATACAGAAGGAACTCTAAATATTCTTGAAAGTGCAAGGAATAATAAATTGGAAAAAGTAATAATTGCATCCACGTCTCATGTTTATGGAAAAAATAAAGTTCCGTATCTCGAAAGCTATACGCCAAAACCAACAAGGCCATATGAAACATCAAAAGCCTGTACAGACATTATTGCCCAGTCTTATGCTGAAAGTTTTGGTCTTCCTGTTTTGATACCAAGATTTGTAAATATTTATGGGCCTGGGGATTTAAATTTCCAAAGACTTATTCCAAAGACAATCAAGAGTGTTCTTGGGGACTCCATTCCTAAGATGTGGGGAGGAGAAGCTATGAGAGATTATCTATTTATTGATGATGCGATTCATGCCTATATTCGATTGGCAACTTTAGACATGGAACATATAGGAAGCAATCGAATTTTTAATTTCGGAGGCAATAATCGTATCTTAGTAAAGAACCTCATAAAAAAAATCATAAAAATCTCTGGCAAAAAATTAGAAATTAAGAGAATTCCTCAGGAAAGAAATGAAGAAATAGAATCTCAGTATGTATCCTCAAAAAAAGCTAAGCAATTGCTCGAATGGGAACCAAAGATTGATTTAGATCTAGGTTTAAAAAAAACTATTGCTTGGTATTCAAAATTTTTATATAATAGATAACAATATTAATCATGGATTTAAAGAATAAAAAAATACTTGTGACTGGAGGCAGCGGTTTTTTAGGCGGACATGTTATTGATGCGCTTAAAAATTTTGACGTTCAAATATTGACTCCTAGTCACAAAGAGTTGGATTTAGCTCGAGATAAGACTTGTCTAGATTATTTTTCAAATCAACGACCTAATTTAGTAATTCACTGTGCCGGCGCAATCAGTGGTCTTTTAAATATTTTAAAAAACCCTGCAGAAATCTTTGACAATAACCTTAGAATTAACTTAAATGCTCTAAAGTTTGCTTGTGAATTCGGAGCCGAAAAACTAGTAAATATAGGCTCAACCTGTGCTTATCCCGGTGACTTGCCGACAGGATATTTTCGGGAGGAGGAATTTCTAAACGGACCAATGCACGAAAGTGTGGAATCTTATGGTTTTTCAAAGCGTGCCATGTATATTGGCGGCAAGGCTTACAGGCAACAATTTGGTTTCAATTCCATAACTCTTCTCTTAACAAATATGTATGGTCCAAGGGATGTTTTTAGCATTGAGCGGGCGCATGTGGTCTCGGCTTTAATTAAAAAATTTATTGATGCAAAAATAAAGAAGTTGCCCAATGTTGAAGTTCTAGGTTCTGGGCGAGCTATTCGTGAATTTTTATATGTGGAGGATGCGGCTGATGCTATTATTAAAGCGGCTAAGATTTACAACGAAGACATGCCTCTAAATGTGGGTACTGGTATAGAAACGCCTATATCGGAATTAGCTAAGTTAATAAAAGAAATTTCTAATTATTCTGGCCAAATAAAATGGAATACTAAAGGCCCTGACGGTGCGTTAAGAAAGGTTTCGGATATCTCACGAATAAAAAGTAAACTCAACTGGGAACCTAAATATACCCTTAAGGCGGGTTTAAGTAAAACCATTAAGTGGTTTGAGGATAATTATGAATCTGCAATTTCAAAAATATAAAACTTTTACTTCATGAGTCAAACAGTACTATTTGGTGGCAGTGGTTTCCTAGGTCCTATAATTCTTGAAAAGTATCCTGATATTATTTCTATTGGTCGTAGTCCGTTACCCTCCCATCTTAAAAATAAACATATAACCCTCCGCAGTCTTGATGACTTAACAGTTATTGATTCCATGGACTTTGACAAAGTCATTTTTTTAATTGGCAGTTCCAATCATCATGTTATTAATACAAAGCCGAGTATGGGCATTGAATATAACGTTTTACCGCTTAAAAAAATACTTTTTTATTTAATGAATAGAAAAATTAAAAAATTTATTTGTTTTAGCACAATTCTGCTTTACGATGTTAAAAAAATGAAATTGCCAGTTGACGAAACTCAACCGATTAATCCTTATGTCAACGACTATATATTTAGCAAATATTTATCTGAAGAGTTGATTAAATTTTATTCTGATAAGATTCCTGCCATTATTGTTCGCTTTAGTAATATTTATGGTCCAACTAGACTAATCAGGCCTGATTTGGTGCCAACTTTGATACAAAAGGCGCTGTCTCCAAATGAGATTACAGTCTGGAATACAAAACCAGTTCGTGATTTTTTATATACGCCTGATGCAGCAGATGCGATTATAAAGTTGCTTGATACTGATTATATTGGGCCGATTAACTTGGGAGCGGGGAAATCAGTTAGTGTTGGACGTATCACAGAAATCATAAGAGACTTATCAGGCAAAAAGATTAAGGATTTAGATCGACCAGTATCTGGCCCTATGAATTTTGTTTGTGATATATCTCTTGTAAAGAATCTTACCGGCTGGGAACCTAGATATTCCATTGAGGATGGACTGCGGGAAACATATGAAACGATGAAACAATATAAAGAATAATTTATTAGTTTTATGATAAAGCTTATTAAATCAACCTTTTATAAGGAAAAAGAAACTAAAAAAAAGCTTTGTAAGTTTATAATGGAATCTTCGCAGTTGAGTATTGGTAAAGAATGCCGTAAATTTGAAGAAAAATTTGCAAAGTGGCAGGATAGGAAATATTGCGTAATGGTCAACAGCGGAAGTTCGGCAAATCTGGCAATAGTCCAAGCGCTTTTAAATTTAGGAAGATTAAAAAAAGGAGACTATGTAGGATTTTCTGCTGTAACATGGTCTACGAATGTTATGCCTCTTATACAGCTAGGCTTAAATGTGGTTCCCGTAGATGTTGAGTTGGACACTCTTAATGTTTCAAGTAAAAAACTCTTAAGTGTAATTAAAAAATCACCGATAAAGATGTTTTTTCTGACTAATCTTCTTGGATTTTGCGATGACATAGATGAAATAAAAAAAATATGTAAGGAGAAGAAAATTTTATTGGTGGAGGATAATTGCGAATCTTTAGGAACTATATATAAAGGGAAAAAGCTTGGTAATTTTGGAATTGCTTCTACAATTTCTTTTTATGTTGGCCATCATTTATCAACTATTGAGGGAGGCGCGATCTGTACGGACGATGGGGATCTAGAAGTGATGCTTCAATTCGTAAGAGCTCACGGATGGGATAGAGACCTGACGAAACAGAAGCAATTAAAAGTAAGGGTAGACAATAATGTAAATTCTACTTTTTATTCAAGATACACTTTTTATGATTTAGGATATAACTTGCGAACAACAGAAATTAACGGATTCATTGGTAATGAGCAAATGAAGTATCTTGATGAAATAATTTCAAAAAGAAATAAAAATTTTATCAAACTGGCAAAAAAAATCTATGTAAGAAGAAATAAATATTATCCTTTAAAATACAATCATATTGATTTCGTATCTAATTTTGCGGTTCCTGTAATTTGCAGATCCCAAGAAATTCGTAATGACTTAGTTGAAAAATGCAAAGGAAAAATTGAAATAAGGCCAATTGTTGGAGGAGATATGACCCTTCAGCCATTTTTCAAAAAATATGTTAAGGGGTTTAACGGTGAAAATCAAAATGCTAAACTAATTCATGAGCGCGGGCTGTATTTTGGCAATAACCCTGAGCTTACAAAAGAAGAAATAGACGAAATAGTTAAAATATTTACGACCTAAGTCTTATTACGCGGCTAAAAAAAGAGTATGTTGGAGTCTCCGAGTATGTGCTTGATTTCAGACTTATGTTTATGTATTTCCGAAAGAATCATTGTATGTGGTACCAAAACTACTAACAGATTTGCCCTCTGTAAAGCAGTAAGTAAGTCTTTGTGCCATTGGTAGGCAGGAATTAATGGATCATAGTGATCTACATTAAATCCATCTCCACGTAATATTTCTACAATTCTCACAGCCGGGCTTTCTCTCAAATCAGCAGTATCAGCCTTGTATGAAGCGCCCAACGCAACAATCTTAGCCTTTTTATTTTTCCCAACTGCCTCACGAATTTTCCCTGCAATTTTTTTAGGCATCTCATCATTAATTTTCCGAGCAGTGGCGATTAATGTAGAATTTTTTTCATCTACTTCATAAATAAACCAGGGATCTATTGGTATGCAATGTCCGCCTACCCCGATCCCGGGATTCAAAATATTAACTCTGGGATGTTTATTGGAAAGCTTTATAGCTTCTTTTGAATCTATTCCTAAACCTTCTGCTACAGATGAAAACTCATTCGCTAAAGCAATATTAACATCCCTATATGTATTTTCCATTAACTTGCAAAGTTCTGCGGTTACATCATCAGTTATATACATCTCTCCTTTTACAAAAGAGGAGTATAACTTCTTAGCCCTTTGGGATGATTCCTTGTTTACTCCTCCAATTATCCTATCATTATGAATAATTTCATGATAAATATTACCTGGCAGCACTCTTTCTGGACAATGAGCAAGTAAAATATCCCAACCTACTTTCAATCCACTTTTTTCAAGTATTGGTTTCACGAATCTTCTACATGTTAGCGGAGGAATAGTTGATTCAATTACAACTAAATTTCCTTTTTTAAGATAAGGGGTAATAGATTCTGAGGCTCTCTTTAAAAAAGACAGGTCAGCTCTTTTTCCAGAAGAATCAAGCGGTGTAGGTACTGCAACAATAAAACTATTTGCTTGATTAGGTATTAACTGAACATGAAAATTTTTCTGAATTTGACTATCTTGCAAAAGTTCTTGCAGCTCAGTTTCTTTTATATGAGCAGGTAGTACTCCTTTACTGAGTAAATTAACCACATCTTTGTTAATATCTACCCCAATTACATTATAACTTGCTTGAGCTAATAAAAGCGCAGCCGGTAAACCTACAACCCCCATTCCTACCACCACAACAGTCTCTTTAGAATTCTTGTTCTCAGCTATTTTTGTCATAAACTTTTCTTTGCCATTCAATTGTTTTTGGAATCCCTACTGATAAAGAAGTTGAGGATTTATGCTTTAAATCTTTAATTGCTTTTTTGATAGATGCTTTTTTATCCCTGGTATTATGCGGCTCAAATTTTACATATTTTACCAATTTGTCATCCTTTCCTAGATACTTAAGTATCATATCTGAAATAGATTTGATATCATGATATTCATTCCCTGCAATATTATAAACCTCCCCAGCTTTAAAATTTTCAACAATGTTGGCAAGTGTTGCAACAGTATCATCAATATAAGCAGAAGTCCGGTGATGATCCAAATAGACCGTATACGCTAAGTCATGTAGCGCACAATAGATAAACTGGCAAACTACACTTCTATATTTTGAGTAATATTCACCAGGACCATAAGTATTAAAAAGCCTAACCCTAACAGTTTCTGTGCCAAAACGGTCAGCAGAATTTAAAATCTGCATCTCATTGACCCACTTAGATATGGCATAATCATTCATCTGCCTGATAGGATGATCAATCATGACACTCTCCTCCATCTCATCCTCCCAATCACCATAAACCTCACTTGAGCTGCTAAAGATCATCTTAAATTTCTTTTTCTCCTGCATTCGCAGAATATTCTTTGTCCCAATTGCATTACTCTTCCAAAGCCTTCCGTAGTAATCTTCACCATTCTGTCTACCAAACTCCGCAGCTAGATGATATACAAAATCAAAGTTCACCAAATCAAACATACGTTCCATTTCTCTATATTCAGAAACATCACAGCGGATGTAATTTGGTCCTTCAGAATGAGCAAGATCACATACCCAAACATCATGTCCTTCGTCTTTTAATTTTTTCGCTAAAGGCGCACCTATAGCGCCTAATCCACCCGTGACAAGTATTGTTAGTTTTTTTTTATTAGCCATAATTCTTTCCTTTTATAATACTATATTTTCAGGAAATTTGCTAAATGATCTACTATTAAATGACTTGCGTTACCTTTGCCAAAAACATTCTCTTTCCAATAAGCTTTTCCTTTTTTAAATGCTTCCACGGCTTGTTTAAATTTATCTTTATCTAAATCAACTAGGAAATTTGCAGTCAAAGTTTCCGGCCGTTCAGTAGAATTTCTTAAAGTAACTAACCTCTTTTTAAGAATATACCCTTCTTCCTGAATTCCTCCTGAGTCAGTCATAATAAAAGCTGCATTATTTATAAGAGAGAGCATATCCAAATAATTTATAGGCGGTATAGTTTCGATATTAGGATCTAATTTAATGTTATTTGCACTAAGTTGTTTCATGGTTCGTGGATGGATCGGCCAGATAATTTTTTTCTTTAAAATTACGGTTGCATAAAACAATAAAGAAGTTAGAGCTTTTAGTCGTTGTGTTTCATCTACTGTTTCTACTCTATGGGCAGTAACTAAAATATAGTCATCTTTTTTTAATTTAGACCGTTTTAATATTGAAGACTTCTTAGCCAGGGGTAAATGATCAATTAAAGCATCAACAATAGTATTTCCAGTTACAAATATCTTATTCGGAGTTACACCTTCTCGTAGTAAATTTTGTTTTGTGCCTTCAGTTGGGGCAAACAACAAAGTACTGATTCTATCAGTAATTATTCTGTTTATTTCTTCGGGCATTTTATTGTCAAAACTTCTTAGTCCTGACTCCACATGAGCTGTAGGTATATGGAGCTTTACTGCAGCTAAAGATCCCGCCAACATTGTATTGGTATCTCCATGGACAACTAAGACTTCTGGTTTCTCCTTAATCAAGATTTGCTCAACTCCAAGCATAATTTTGCCTGTTTGTTCAGCCTGTGACCCTGAACCAACATCTAACTTGTAATCTGGCTCTGGAAGGCCTAAATCCTCCATAATTTGTTTATCTAATTCCAAGGAATAATGTTGACCCGAGTGGATTAAAATGTAGGGAATGTCTCTTTTTTCGAGAACTTTTAATACTGGAGCTAATTTTATAAATTCCGGTCTAGTGCCAATAAGTACTGCTATCATAAAAAAACACGCTTAAGATTTGTTAGAAAAAGCTTTTCATTATCATATTGCTTTGCAAATTGTAAGGCATTTTCCCTATACTCTTTGAGCAACTTTTCGTCTCGCAACAATTTTATAACCGCCTTCGCTAATTGGTCTTTATCATATTCTATTACGATCCCATATTTCATATCCATAATTTCTTTTGGGTTTGCAATTGCATCTGTGACAATAAACGGGACACCGAGAAGGGCATAATCTTTAAGTTTGGCAGGATCGGCATTTCTAATTTTATCTCCTGCAATGTTTGTATTGAATGGGGCTAGACCAACTGCTGCGTCCGAAAGTAGGTGCTCCAATTTCTGCCTATCATCAATCCATCCATGAAACAATATATACTTTTCTAGTTGTAGATCGCGGGCTTGTCTTCGCAAATTTTCATATTCTGGGCCCCCTCCTATAATCTCAACCTCAATATCGGGGATTTTTTTTATAATTTTTGGCATTGCTTGTAAAATTAAATTTACTCCATTTACAGGATTCAAATGCCCGGTAAAAATTATTTTCTTTTTATTGATTTTATTGAACGGTTTTCGTTTTGCTTGGTAAAACCATACACCGATAGGCACTGTGTATTGCTTACTATATATGCTTCTCGGCATATTATTATATGTTTCCCGTGCCTTTGCCATCGCAGACGAAAGATTCCATGTCTCGTCACAAAAGCGAACACAAAATTTATCTATGTTGTGATATATAGTATTCAGTACTTTATTTTCAAATCGCGGAGTAAAGTAATCGATTGTATAATAGATGACTTTTTTAGTACGACCGAAAATTCGTAGAATAATTCCTGCCAATGCATTTAACGGATCTACTCCGATAAACAGATCATATTTATTATCAAATTTTGTCGACCAAATGAGCGTGTAAAGAGCGTCTTTTATATACAAAAACATGTCCGGTAAACGCCAGTGGAATGATGTTCCTTTGTTTATCATTCTTCCATGCTCATACACTTCATATTTCGAACTGAATTTATAGAACTCATTCTCAAAGGTTAAAGGGTGAGCTATAAAAAGAAGCTTTTCTATTTTACGCTCGAGAAGAAATCTACGCAAATCATGCGCAGAGCCAACCGGCATTCCTTCATGTACAGCAATAACGATTTTTTTATCGGCAATCCAATCCCTCATGTAAATACTTGTACTATATCTATGTCGCTTGCAATAGCATGCTCAATTCTAGTATGATATCATATCGCAATTGTGAAATCGCGTTATAAAAATCTGTTCATGGTTTCCAGTCTTCAATTTTGCGGAAATATCGAGGAATACTTCTCGCAACACTGCGAAAAACTAGTTGCTTTTATCGTAATGCCCAGATTAAAAAATAAAGGAAATCTACTGCGGGTATATAGGCATGGAAAACTTACTCTCGAACAGAAGGTATGGTCGTCAGAGAACATTTTTCTTTATTATCTCTCTTGGTACTTATTTCATATTTTCCTCATTCTTAAATATTTTTCCAGAAAAGAGAATTTCGCTGTTTATTCACCCCATCCTATTTCATTTTTCGCAATGTCACTGCAAAAATTAATGAGAAATATTACATTTGTTTATTTTGTAGGTGATTTTTTTCCTCCAACGGCTTTCTCGCTTAGATTATTTGAAAAATTAAAAAAATTTTATCATGATAGAATTCCGTATGCTACATATTTAAGTGACATTATAAATAAAAAGATGAATGGAGAGATATTGAATACAACATATAGAAAAACAGTCATGTGGGGCGTAAAACCAAAACATATACAAAGAAAGCTTCCAAAAAATATATGTTCGTTGCTGTTTGTTGGTCTCATAAAACCTGGCCAAGGATTAGAGTCTCTTTTACTTTTTATTAAAAATCACAACGATTATAAGCTCAATATTATTGGTAACTGCGGTGATGATCTTTATGAGATGTATAAAACTACAATATCGGATTACGGAATTACAGAAAGAGTATTTTTCCCAAATAAATTTTTTTCCGATAGGGAACTTGATAGTGTATCGAAAGCATGTCATATTGGTATTGCGTTGTATGACACGAGCAATAAGAGTTCGACATTCTATACGGATCCTGGAAAAGTAAAGGCATATACTGAAATGGGCTTGCCGGTTGTTATGTCTAATACTTCGGCAATTGCCTCATACATTAAAAAATTTAATGCGGGGAAAATTGTAACATCATCTGAAAAATCCATAGAAGCAGCATTGCTTGCTATAAAAGAGAATTATACGCATTACAAAAAAGGTGTTGAGGCATTTAATAACTTTTTTTATTATGAGTCATATTACAAAAAAAAGTATATATTTTTAGAAAAAATTTATGACTAATTCTAATTCTATATCTATTGTTCTTCCTGTATACAACTGTGAAACAACAATACTTTTATGCCTAAAAAGTATTTTCAAGCAAAATTACCCAATTAAAGAAATAGTGATGATTGATAACCATTCCGCAGATAAAACAATACAGACTATAGAGGGCATTCAAAAAAAATATAAAAAAATTCCTATACAGCTAATAAAACAGGATAAGACGTATCGTGTTGCCGATAGTTATAATTTGGGAGCGCAGATCGCAAAAGGTAAGTATATAGTGCTTATGCATTCAGATTGCATGCTGCCGACAGAAAATGAGCTGAAGAAGCTAATGACACCTTTCATAAAAGATCCGAGCATAGATTTATCTGCGCCTTATGTTGTTATTCCTAAATCTATTTGGAAGAAATATAATTTTTGGCAAAAATATCTATTTGCAAACATGGTCGATGTTAAAATTCCTTCAGGCAATGGCCAGTTTGAGTGCGTAAAAAAAGAAACTTTTTTGAAAATGGGAGGATACGATCTAAAAAATTTTGGAGGACAAGATATTATTGGAGGTGAAGATGCAGATTTTCATACTCGTTTAAGAAAATTTGGAAAGATTGTCTTAAGTAATGCTCTTGTTTTACATATTCACTACATTGGAAAGAATTTTTCTTTTATAAAGGTATTGAAATCAAAAAAAGTAAATGCAAGATCATATGGAAGATTTGTTAGCATGCATACAACATCGTTGTCTCTTGTTACGCTTTTGATATTCTCATCTAAATTTGTACTAGCAATACTTCCTTTTGTGCCCCATCTGTCGTTTATAGGAATACCACTATTAGTAATATACTCTTTCTATTATTCTAGGAAGCTTTTTTTAGATGTATCATCTTTAGTAGATTTCAAAATAATTTTGGTTCCATTTGTGAACATTTTTTTTGTTTATTTCGATGTGTTCTGGATGGCTGAAGGTTTTCTTCATAAAAAAAAGTAGTATAATAGATAAATTAATAGTTATGAAAACAGTAATTCTCTGTGGCGGAATAGGATATCGCTTAAAAGAAGAAACGGAATTTAAGCCAAAACCAATGGTTTTAATTGGGGGAAAACCAATCCTGTGGCACATAATGAAAATTTATGCGCACTACGGGTTTAATAAATTTATAATTGCCTTAGGATACAAGGGTGATTATATAAAGCAGTACTTTCTTAATGAAAAAAACATGGTTCATGATTTTACTCTTAATACCTTAACCGGCGATACAAAAATACATAAAAATAATATCAGTTCTGATAACTTTGCAATAACTTTTGTTAATACAGGAGAAGAAACACTGCCCGGAGAAAGAATACTAAGGCTCAAAAACTATATTCCCGATACGGACGAAAATTTCATGGTTACTTATGGCGATGGAGTATCTGACATTAATATCAAAGAACTAGTAAAATTTCACAAAAAACAGGGTACGACAGGAACAATAACAGGTGTTCATCCGCGCAGCAAATATGGATTGCTTGGTACCGACAAAAATAAAATAGTAACTTCGTTTATTGAAAAACCTGTTCTAAAAGAATGGGTGAATGGAGGATTCATGATTTTTAAAAAAGATTTTTTTAATTATTTAAGAGAAAGGGAAATGGAACACGAGGCATTAAAACGCCTTATAGAAAAAAAACAACTTTCTCTGTATATACATGATGGATTTTGGCACTCAATGGATACATATCCAGATGTGGATAGTCTTAATCGCTATTGGAAGGAGGATCCGAAATGGAAGATATGGGAAGATTAGAAGGTAAGAGGATATTGGTGACGGGCGGAGCGGGTTTTATTGGAGGACATTTAGTTCTGGCGTTAATAGGAACTGGCGCAAAAGTTTCCGTTTTGGATATAAAAGTTAATTCTAAATCATTTTTCGCCTCACAGAATTTATCGTCACATGCTTCGCTTGATATCGTGGATATTAGAGATAAGGAAAAAGTATTTGAGTACTTTGATAAATCTAGTTTTGATTATGTTTTTCACCTCGCAGCAGAGCCTATTGTTGAAGAGGCGTTTATAGATCCTTATTCTACATTTGAAACAAATATTATGGGCACAGTTAATATACTGGAGGGATTTCGAAGAAACAAGAAAATAAAAGGCATAATTGTTGCTTCTTCTGATAAAGCTTATGGTAAAACTCAAAAAGCATATACAGAGGATTCACCTCTTAGGGGAGATCATCCATATGACGTTTCGAAGTCGTCTATGGATCTTATTTGTCAGTCATATTTTACGACGTATAAGCTTCCCATTGTAATAACTCGTTTTGGAAATGTATACGGAGAAGGAGATTTGCATTTTGATAGAATTATCCCTGGTATTTGCAAGGCGGTAATAAAAAATGAAGTATTAGGCATAAGAAGCGATGGGACATACATAAGAGATTATCTATATGTAAAAGATGTTATTAGCGGGTACATCACATTGTTTAAAAGTATTGACACTATTCACGGAGAAGCTTTTAATTTTTCCTCCAAAGACAATCTATCGGTAATAAAGGTGATACATAAAGCCGAAAAACTTCTGAATAAAAAAATTAACTATAAAATCTTAAATAATGTAAAAAATGAAATTCTATATCAACACTTAAATGATTCAAAAATTAGAATGCTTGGTTGGAAGCCAAGATACGATTTGGATTCAACTTTAAAATCAATTGTTCAGTGGTATAAGCTCGTATTATGATTTTTACAAAGACTAAAATTGAAGGAATCTATGTAGTTGAGCCGAAGCCAAAAACAGATGCAAGAGGACACTTTCAAAGAATGTATTGTGTTAATGAGTTTGCAAATCAGGAAATTGATTTTAAAATAGTTCAGATAAATCAGGCGATGTCTTCAAAAAAAGGCACCATACGAGGTCCTCATATGCAAAAACCTCCCAACTCCGAGGATAAATTAATGCAGTGCATAAGAGGTTCTATATTTGATGTATCAATTGATTTTCGGAAAGAATCGCCGACTTTTGGTAAATGGGTTGGCAATCTGTTAAGTTGGGAGAATAAAAAAATGGTATTTATACCAAAAGGGATTATGCACGGCTATCAAGTATTGGAAGATAATACTGTCGTTCAGTATCCTGTCTCGCAATTTTATTCACCTGACGATGTAATAGGAATAAGATGGGATGACCCTTTTTTTAAAATAGGATGGCCAATAAAAGATGTTATTATTTCTAAGATAGATGAAAGTTGGCCACTTTTTTCTTTATGAGTAATCTTCCTTCTATTTCTATTGTTACGCCGACTTGGAATTCGCCGCTTCCTCTTTTTGAGCGGGTTTTAAAAACCTTAAAAAATCAAGAATACCCAAAAAACTTACTAGAGCACATTGTTATAGATGCAGGATCAGTAAACAACACTGTAGAATTAGCAAAGAAGTACGGATGTGATATAACCGTACGTAGCGATCTAAAAATTCAAGAGCAAGTTCGCGCAAGCCTTGGAATAAAAAAAGCAAAGAATGATATCATATTAATGCTTCAGTCGGATAATATTCCAACTTCCAAAAACTGGTTAAAAGAAATGGTACAGCCATTTATAGATAATAAAAAAGTATTTTGTACATTTAGCGCTTACAATGGTTATGAAAAAAATATGTCAATAACTACCCGTTACGGGGCGTTTTTTGGGGCTGGAGATCCAACTCTGTATTATTTAGGTAAATCAGAAAAAATTCCGTTTTTGCAGAAAAAATACAATAAGGGGAATGTAATTAACGAAACACTATCTTACTGGATTGTTAGGTTTACAAAAAATACTTTACCAACACTGGGAGATAATGGTCATATGTTCTTAAGAAGCGCTATGGATAAGGTAAATAAGGATCCCAAGCTTTATATTCATCTGGATGCATTTGTAGACATGCTAAACAAAGGATATGATACATGCGGTGTCGTAAAGAACTCGGTTATTCATGTTATAACACCAAGCATTTTTACTTATGCCAAAAGAAGAGTCCAGGTTAAACAGACATTTTATGACGAAAGACGGGGAAAGAGAAAATATCTTGTTTTTAGTTGGCGGTCTGGAAAGGATATATTGAATCTCATAAAATTTACAATTTTTTCATTAACTTTTATTTTTCCACTATATGAAAGCATTAAAGGGTATATAAGAATTAGAGATAAGGCATGGTTTTTGCATCCAATAGTTTGTTTTTTGATAATACTTTCATATGGAGAATCAGAGATTATGTGGTTTTTTAGAAAGAGATCTTTTTAAAAAGATATAAATGGTAAGAGATTGGCTGATAAAAATTCTGCAAAATTTCTCCCTTTGTTTACAATGAATTTGACTTATCTTACAGTCTTTGCTACTATACTTACTAGATTAGTAATTTAACTAATATTTTAACCAATCATTTAACTGATATTTAACTAATGCTGAATTAATTTATAAAGTATGAATACAACTATTGTAAAGCCATTTTCAGGAGCGTTTCTATCCCAGTTTGTTTGGGCTCCTCAAACAGTACCATTTACCAATGAAGAGGTACTATCGCTTGATAGGGAGCTACTTTTGTATGAGCAGGTGTCCTTAAATCCTGATATTGAGAAAAACTTAATTAGTAAAAACGAACTATTAGCCTCATTTGCTATTTCCAAAGCAGAGAATTCACAATTAACTCTTAAGGAGGCACAAGGTGTCTACAGTCTTATAATCTCTGACCCGAACTATGATTTTGTGGGGAAAAAGTTAAAAGCAAAGAAAAAGTTAACCCAAAAAGATCATGATCAATTAGAGTTTTTTAATATTGCTAAGTTATTCCGTAGTCTTAATCAAAAACCGTTTCCAATAAAGGAGTTAACAGCAGAAAAGATCCGAGAGTTGCATCGTGAGTTAACGCAAGGACTGGATATATTTAAGGATGACCTATCTGAATTTACTCTCTATAAAGCAGGAAAGTTTCGGGATAATGATTTAATTAGGGTAGGAAGCTATGTACCAGCCCCGTATACAGAGATACAAAAAGGGGTAGATGAGTTAATCTCTTATCTTCAAAAAAATCAAACAACAGCCGGTATTGCAATATTTCATACAGCCCTTTATGGATTACACCCTTTTAATAATGGTAACAAACGGGTGTGCCGAATTATCGAACATGTACTCCTGCGGAGTCTTGGGATTAATGAGAAGAATTTATACAGCACATCATATTATTACCACAAGCAAAAGCAGCGCTATTATAAATATCTTCTCTATTCTCTTGAGCACAAAAATCTTAACCACTTTGTTTCCTTTATGCTCGAGGCACTGGTTCTGTCAATCATTGGTGTTGTCAAAACAGCCCTTGAGATAAAACGAGGTGAGTTTCTTGATAGACAGGAAGCATTAGGACATGAGAAACTGGTGTTAAAGCCATTTATTAAAAGAGGTGAAATACAATTTAAAAACTTAGCAAGACAAACCCGCGGTAAGATTACAAGACCAACACTAGTAACATACTTACAAAGAGTAGTTGAGCTAGATGTCTTAAAAAGACGTGAAGCAGGCAGGAACACTTACTATACTCTGAATTTTGAATCACCTGAGGAAGAGACACTAAAGCGGTGGCTTATCTTTGCCAAACAAAAGCTTTCCTACATACCGGATGACATAAAGATGGTATAACAGGCGAAGGTAAACCACACAAATCTGTTGGGAAGAACTGAATACTAACTATTTTGCTTATTGACGTAAGTTATTCAACGGTTTATAATCCAAAGTCGCATGAGTCCAACAATTACATCAACTGTTAAAAAAACAACAAGATCAAGAAAAACAGCAGTAACTCCTTCAGCAGAAGCAACTTCCGTTGCCAAACCAGTTTCTTCTTCACTGAGGAGTCTTAAGACTTACGAAGATTCATTTGCGGATTTGCTACGCTCTATCAATACTGCAAAAGAAGAGTTTACGACTCTTCAGAAAGAAATTGATGAAGTACGAGAATCTTGGAACAAGGAACAGAAGAACCACGAGCTTGCGATAGTTGAGCAAAATCAGCAAGAAGAGATTACTCGTAAGCGCAACAATGAAACGTATAATTACGAGACAGCGCTTGCTCGTAAAAAGGCAGAGGATGAATTCTTGGAGAAAAAAGCAAAGTGGGAAAGAGAGTTGGAAGAGCGAAAGGAAGAAATTGCAAAAGAAAAGCAAGAATTAGACATGCTTCGTAAGCAAGTCGACGGTTTTGAAGAGGAAAAAGAAAAGGCGGTCAAAGAGGCGTCTTTGAAACTTCAGAAAGAACTGACAGAGCGCTTTACCACAGAAAAAAAGCTTCGCGAGCAAGAGGTAAAGTCAGAACAAGAACTTTTAGCTTTTAAAATTACAAACTTGACTTCAGAAAACGAAAGACAAGCAGATGAAATTGTTTTACTTAAAAAATCTCTAGAACAAGCAACCACACAGCTTAAGGATGTGGCAGTGAAAGTAATTGAGTCGTCAAGTTCTCAGGTAAAATCTTCTGTTGCAACAGAATCTTAATTGGATGACGAAGTTGATAGTTCACATGGGAGCTGGTTTGACTCGTGAGCTCCTTTACGAAAAAGTTCGAACTTCTTTCATTCTTAAAAGGTAGTCGGTCACCTCAGGCGACTGCAGGCGGGCGACGACCCCAGACCAAACTTGGCCAAATTCGCCCATTCTGGCCATCCTTCCCCCACAACGTGCTATACTGAATTCATGACCGATACTAAAATTGCCATATTCAGAAATAAAAAAATCCGTAAAACTATTCATAACAACGAGTGGTGGTTCGTGGTGGAAGATGTAGTTTTAGCATTGACGGATAGCGTTAACGTCAAGGACTATATCAATAAAATGCGGGCTAGAGATGCAGAATTATCTAAAGGGTATGGACAAATTATCCACACCCTTGAAGTGCCAACAGCAGGGGGAAAACAAAAGATGAATTGCGCCAATACTGAAGGTATTTTTCGTATAATTCAGTCAATTTCCTCGTTTAAAGCCGAACCATTTAAGCGTTGGTTAGCCAGAGTGGGTTATGAAAGAATACAGGAGATAGAAGATCCAGAACTGGCAACCCTCTTGTTGTCATTCCCGCGAAGGCGGGAATCCAGAATAGTAATGTATGCTTAGAGCTTATTACGTATACATTCTTGCAAGTAAAAGAAATGGTACTTTGTATATTGGAGTTACTAATGATTTAGAAAGGCGAATTTATGAACACAAAAATCATTTAGTTAAAGGTTTTACTGAAAAACGCCTCGGCCGCTCAATAGTTTCTAAAGAAAATTATCTGCCTAAGAAACGAAATACCAAGCAACTTTCATAGTATCTGAAATTATTGCAGATTTCTTCTATGCGAAGATCGATTCTCTTCTGTCTATAATCTCCGTTTTACCTGTGGTGAGCGAAGTCGAATCATGGTAAAATAAGCCTGCATGTATACGCCGAATAAACCAATTGTTGATAATGACAAAATAAGCTCTTTACAGAGTTAAAGAACATTCTTAATGACCAGCCATACCAATTTTTCTCCTTACTTACTTCCTTTAACGGCAAATTATCCTGAGGGGCGTCGGAAGCCGCTTGCTCCAGACACAACCAAACTCAATAACCTATGAAAACCTATGAAAGAAACTATTGACAAAATTAAGTATTTAGCATATATTACTTGGAATGAGTCAGATTTTACAAAAGAAATTGGCGGAGTTGCCAGAGTTACTCAGCATCGGTCAAGTATCGGAAATTTTCAAAATTCATGTTGATACGTTAAGAAATTGGGAAAAATCGGGCAAACTAGCTCCTCTTCGTGTTGGGCCCCGTAAAGATCGACGATATCGCAAAGAAGATATTCAGGCGTTGATTGATAGAATGGGCAGCAAATTAACACTTCCTCAGCTAGAGCAATTCTTATGGAAAAGTGCGGACATTCTACGAGGCAAAATTGATAGTTCAGATTACAAAAAGTACATCTTTGGATTGTTGTTTTATAAAAGAATTAGTGATGTTTGGGATGAAGAGTATAAGAAAGTCATAGATGAGTATAAAGACAAAACACTTGCTGAAGCAGACTATAACCACAGATTCCAAGTACCCAAAGATTGTAAATGGTCTGTCATTTCCGAAACTTCAGAGAATATCGGACAAAGGCTCAACGATATTTTTGACAAAATAACCAACGTAAATAGTCCCAAACTGGATAAGATTTTTGACGACCTTGATTTTGCTAATAAAGACCGTTTTCCCAACGAAACGATACAAAGACTGGTGAATCATTTCTCTCAATATAATTTTGGCAGCAATTACATAAGTTCTGATCTCTTGGGTGATGCTTATGAGTATTTAATTAAACAGTTTGCTGCGGACGCAGGGAAAAAAGGTGGCGAATTTTACACCCCACGAGAAGTAGAACGAGTCATAATAGGAATTTTGAAACCCCATGAAAAAGAGCACATATACGATCCAACAGTTGGCTCGGGAGGTTTTCTTTTGGAAGCTTATCATTATTTAAAAGAAAAATCTGGAGATCAAATTGCAAAGACACTTTATTTATACGGGCAGGAAATTAACATCAGCACCTTTGCTATAGCCAAAATCAATATGTTTTTGCACGGACTGGATAGTGCAGACATAAGGCGCGGTGATACGCTGGCAAATCCGCAATTTTTCAATAACATGGGCAATTTACAGACATTTGATATTGTGGTGGCTAATCCACCCTACTCAATAAAAGATTGGGAATTTGAGCTATTCAAAAACGACAAATATGGTCGTACCCAAGATTATGAACTACCGCCACAGAAGAACGCTGACTATGCCTTTGTGCTCCACATACTCAAGTCCCTGAACGTAAATGGTCGGGCTGGCATTGTATTGCCTCATGGCGTGCTATTTAGAGGCGGTAGCGAGGGCAGAATCCGAGAGCAGATTATCAAAAATGACCTTCTGGAGGCAGTTATCGGACTTCCGCCTAAACTTTTCTATGGAACTGGTATTCCAGCTGCGATTCTTATTTTCAATCGAAACAAGTCAGAAAATAAAAAAGGCAAGGTATTAATAATTGAGGCGGAACGTGATTTTCTCGAAGGCAAGAACCAAAATACTCTCAGGAAACACGATATAGACAAGATTATTAGGGGTTACGATCAGTACCAAGATGTCGAAAAATACGCCAGAGTTGTTGACGTAAGCGAGATCGAAGAAAACGAATACAACCTGAATGTCAGACGATATATTGATAGCAATGAGGAACAAGAACAGATTGACGTTAAACAGGTTTGGCAGGAACTACAGATATTAGAAAAGGACAGAGAGGAAATTAGCAAAAAAGTCGCTGGTTTTATTAAGGAGTTAGGATATGAAAAAAATAAAAAAATTAACGTTAAAGGTGTTGGAATTACTGTTATTTCCGAAGAAGGAAATGACTATATTTCACTAACTGACATGTTAAAAGCTAAAGATGGTGATTTTTTCATATCAGATTGGCTAAGAAATAGAAATACTGTTGAATTCTTAGGTATTTGGGAAAGTATAAACAACCCCAATTTTAATTATGGCGAATTTACCATAATTAAAAGTCAAGCAGGCTTGAATAATTACAAGATAAGCGTAAAAGAATGGGTTAAAAAGACAAATGCGATTGGACTTAAAGCTACAGCCGGCCGTTATGGCAGCACATATGCTCATAAAGACATTGCTTTTGAATTTGGGATGTGGATCAGTCCGGAATTCAAGATTTATCTCATTAAAGAATTCCAGCGGCTTAAAGAAGAAGAAAATGAGAGATTAAGATTAGGTTGGGATGTAAAAAGGACTTTGGCAAAAGTAAACTACAAAATTCACACTGATGCTGTAAAAGCGCATCTTATTCCTCCTTATATTTCCAAATCTGCAGCTAATATAGTTTATGCCAACGAAGCTGATGTTTTGAATATGGCACTATTTGGTATGACTGCAAAAGATTGGCGGGATCAAAATCCCAAAAAAGACGGAAATATTCGGGATTATTCATCTGTAGAGCAATTAGTAGTTCTTGCTAATCTTGAAGGATTAAATGCAGAGTTTATCAGACAGGGTTTACCCCAAAGTAAAAGATTGATATTACTTAATGGCATAGCAATCTCTCAGATAAAATCTCTTCTTGGTAATTCGGCTCTTAGAGAGTTAGTAAAGAAAGGTAAAAACTAATATGGCAAAACAAAAAGACTTAAAGCGAGCTATTACCCTTACCAAAAAGCAGTTCAAAGCCTTACTCAAGGCAGTGTATCTTGGTAACTGGGTTGCAAACGCGTATCGTGATGGCAGTCCAGAGAATCCGCATATAAAAGAATATGAAAAGATAGAGGACTACATTTTCTCTTTAGCTCCTCAGTTTGGTTTAGAAAAATATATGAGTCATGAAGTGTCGGATGGCGATAAATATTATCCAACAAACACGTTTGAAGAAACCACAGATGTCCACAAATTGCATGAAGAATATGATAATGACACACTTTTTGATGAATTAGCAGAGCGTCTTGGCGAAAGGGATTTTTTCGAAACATATTCGCTGGATGAAGTTAGAAAAATGAGCAGAGAAGAATTTAGAGATAAGCTAGATGAGTTTGTCCAAGTATATCATGAAGAATTTGAGGAGTTTGGAATAAAAAGAGTGAGGGTTAATGGAAAAAAATATGACGAATACAACTAAAAACTGGCAAAAAATAAAATTAGGTGAAGTTTGCGCTCTTATAAAGGGAGTAACATATAAAAGTGAAGATTATGCAACAATTGATGATGGTTTAGTATTTTTGACACTAAAATCCATTGCAAAAGGTGGTGGGTTTAACTTTGATGGCGTTAAATACTACAAAGGAGCAACAATCACCGATCAGTATGTTGCACCTAACGACCTAATTATTGCCAATACAGATTTGACAAGAGCTGGTGATGTTATCGGAGCTCCATTATTCATTCCACAAATTGGAAACCAAAAACAATATGTATTTTCAATGGATATAACAAAAATTGTAGCAGATGAATCAAAGCTAAATAGGAATTACCTTTATCATTATTTGCTAACTAGTAAAATCCGGAATTACATGAAGGGAATCTCTAATGGTTCTACGGTACTTCACCTAAAAATAAAACTTGTAAATGATCTCGATATTCCATTACCACCAGTAGAGTTACAGATTAAGATTGCTCAAATACTTTCTGACTTGGATGCTCAAATTAGATATACAGATCAGATTATTCAAAAAACTGAAATTTTGAAGCAGGGATTGATGCGAGAGTTACTTACAAAGGGAATTGGTCATAAAAAGTTCAAGAAAACAAAGATTGGAGAAATTCCTGAAGAATGGGATATTAGACAACTAAACGAGATCACTTTTAATATAACCGATGGTAAGCATGGAGATTGCAATAATGAAAGTAATTCTGGGTATTATTTCGTAAGTGTTAAAGATATTCGTAATGGACAAATTAACTATCAAGGTGCTAGGCAAATTACTAGATCAGATTTTGAAGAAACTCACAAAAGAACCAAATTAGAAGCTGGCGACCTTCTTCTTACAAATAGTGGGACGATAGGAAGAATGGCTGTTGTTCAAGAAAGTAAATATACCGAAAAGACTACATTCCAAAAAAGTGTTGCTGTAATTAAACCAGACGTCACCCAAGTTAATGTTTACTATCTAATGTACTCACTTACTTTGGTATTAATGAGCCTTATAACGGAATCAAGTGGCTCAGCACAAAAGAATCTGCTCTTGAAAGATTTGAGGACTTATAAAATTCTTCTTCCGTCACTTAAAGAGCAAACACAGATATGTGAAGTACTCGGAGGTATAGATTCTAAACTAATAAAAGAACGATTAGATATGAAATACCTTATCTCATTAAAAAATGGGCTAATGCAAGATATTTTTAATCAGAAAGTTGAAGTTAAATCATGAAGTCTAAAAAAGCTTTAGAAATCTTTACTAAATATTCTTTATTTGGAATAAAACCGCTTCTTGCATTAGCAGCCGTACTTTTTAAGGAACCTTCTATATTGTACTTCTATTTTTTAGCAGATTTAGGTAATGCTTTTTATCAAGGGATCGAAGATGATAAAAATCAAGATTTATCAATCGAGAACTCTGACCAACTAAAGAGTTTAAAACTTAACTATGACCAAATGGCGAAAACTCAAGAAATCTATATAAAAAATCAAGAGAGAAAAGAATATTCTTTAAAATTACTGAACAAGCTGGTTTCTGACAGCTTAATTCGGGAGAAAGATTTATTATCCTTTGCGGGCACCTCTGGATATTACCAACTTTTTGTTTATAGTGCATCACTTAGTCGACTGGCAAAATCTCTAAAAATAGAAACAGTAATCGTAAGAAAATATCCAGCCTTCTTAGAAAGTTTAGGATTTGTAAGGTTGGGAAAAAATTCTACCTTATTTGTAATTAATAAAAACAGGCTTAAGGATGAACAACTGAAAAATATAAAAGAGTTTAAAAAATTCCTTATTTACCATTTTAGCAAGATTAGGAAACAAGAATGGCAAACTTTCCTGGAGCAAATAAAAAAAATGAATAGAAGAGAATTCACAAGACTTAACGGGAAGGGATATAAAGAATGGGGTTATCTCAAATATAACTTTTTAATAACGGAAACCAACATGAACCCAACAAACCTTGGTTTTGTTGATGGGGATAGGATGGGACTAGGTGATACCTCTAGAAGAGACGAAATTTATGGACAAATCTTGGAAAAACCTAAGCTAGGAACAATACAATTAAGCAAAGAGTTAAAGATAAAAATAAAAAGGATTATCGAGAAACAGGATATATCACTACTAATCGAAGGACTGCCACAGAAAGATAGGAATCAGATAGACCTTAGCCAAGATCAGATTAAAGAAAATATCGGAATAGAAAATGTCATTAATTTTTCTAATGTGAACGCAGATGACTTAAGCAATGAGCTGGTAAAAACTGGGTTTTCCAAAAGGAGATCTAATACTTTAGCTCAACAGATAACCTCTGTTGCTAAGCAGTATAAAGAAGCATTAGATGAATTAGGAATTAATATTTAATGTGAAATTTAATCAACAATAATATGAGAAGCTCAATAAATCAAAAATACTTTGAAAGCTTTGCCAATGAACTAGCAGGTAAGTTTCGAAGAATAAATCATTTAACAACCAATGCCCGAGTGGCAATAGGAAGTTATCATGAAGAAATACTAAAAGTAGCTATCAAGAACTTTTTATCAGATAGATATAGTGTTAAAACAGGTTATATTTACTATGATGACCAGAATATTAGTGATCAAATTGATATTTTAATTATTGATGAGAACTACTCATTTTCCTATTTATTCAAAGAGGGGGATTTCGCAATTGTTAAACCAGAAGCTGTTATATGTGCCATTGAGGTAAAGTCAGTACTTAACAAGCAAAATCTAGAACAGGCAATTTTAAATATAACAAGGGCAAAAGAAATTAAGCAAAAATCATTGACTGCTGGTCTTACTGGTTTGATTTTTGGTTACGAAAGTCCTGTAACTTCTAATGAATGGATAGAAAACTGTTTTATGTCTGATAAGTTACGTTCTATTACAAATATCGATCATTTTTGGCCAAATGCAATTTTATTTTTTAATCGGTCAGAACTATTATTATTTGACTCTCAAGGAGGGCAGGATAAAAACAAAAATAAGTACTACTCACGTCTTTACAAAGAAACTAATTTAAGCAGGAACGAAAACTTCAAAGTTAACCAGTCTTATAAACTTGCGGTTTTTATCAGCTTTATTATGGCTGCGCTGGGTAGAAATGAAATAGTTGCGAGTAGTCGATTTGTTGAGAATAATTTTTCACAATTAGTTGACCATACTGGCCAAAAATTAGGTATAGATGGATTTAGAATAGGTGCTAAAAGAGTACTAAGGAGTGAAAATTAGCCTATGAAATTTAACGAACAATATACAGTTGAAAAACATGTTATTAAATTCTTATCCCAGAACTTAGGCTATGAGTATATTGAGCCTGAAGAATTTGCGGGCTTAAGAAGTCTGGAAAACGAATACTTAATTGTTTCTCATCTAACTGAAGCTATAAAGCGTATTAACAACATTACTGATGATACAGAAGTACAAAACGTTATACGAGAAATAAAGAAAATTGACACAAATGAAGGCTTTTTGAAGTTACTGCGAGATGGCGTAAATCTTAAAGACTCAGAAACAGGCAAAATGCGTGACTACATGGTAGTGGATTACGATAATCCCAAAAATAATCGCTTTGTTACTACTAATCAATTTTACTTTGAAGGTAATCTGGAAAACATACGACCAGATATTTTGATTTTTCTTAATGGCATTCCTGTAGTTGATATTGAAGCAAAAAGCCCTACTGCTTCAACGAGCGTTAGTTACGAAAACGCGATAGGACAAATAAAGCGTTATGAGCGAGTAGCAATGAAATTATACTGGCCAAACTGCTTTAACATTGCGACAGATGGCTTAAAGACTGTCTATGCGACAACATATGCTCCCGATCAATACTTCCTAGAGTGGCGTGATGAAGACCTTGAAAAAAAGCTAGGTGGACAGCCCGCCTCCGATGAATCTTCAGCGGGTAAACTAGAAATGACCCTGACTTCCTTGCTTGAGAAAAAGAGACTCTTAGATATAATTAAGAATTTTATTATCTTTGAGCAGACAAAAGATGGCAGAGTTAAGAAAATGGCTCGGTATCAACAGCTTCGAGCTACTAATAAAATTGTTGAACGGGTACAAGACGGACAGAAGAAGAGAGGACTTATTTGGCACACACAAGGCTCAGGAAAATCTTTAACAATGTTCTTTACAGCTTGGAAGTTACGCTTTGATAAAACTCTCAAAAATCCTAAAGTATTTGTTTTGGTAGACAGAATTGACCTTGATAATCAGATTTATGATTCATTTATCAACGCAGGGGGCAAAAACGTGATCCGCGTTACTTCTATGCGTGATCTCCAAAAGAAAATCACTAATGACGAAAGAGGAATTTTTATCTCAACTATCGAGAAGTTTAATGAGCTTCCTCTGAACCTTGAGAATCCTAACGAAAACATCATTGTTTTATCAGATGAAGCCCACAGGTCAAATGAAGGTGTTGCTGGGATTAAACTGCGAGATTCTATGAGGAAAGCATTTTTCTTTGGATTTACTGGTACACCAATTGATAAAACAACCTTAAATACCCATAGAAACTTTGGTCAAGAAGGCGAAAGATACCTTGATTACTATTCGATTCAGCAAGCAATTGATGATGGGGCAACTTTGCCAGTAACTTATGAAGCTCGACTTTCAAAATTCTTCATAGACGAGGAGAATCTAGACAAACAATTTGATGAGATGACTACCGATCTTTCAACAGAACAAAAACAGCTGCTGATGCGCCGTTTCGGAAAGAAAGAGGCCCTGATAAAACTTGATAAACGAATGAAAGCGGTTGCGCAAGATATTGTCGACCATTACAGACTCTACATTGAACCGAATGGTTTTAAGGCACAGGTCGTTTGTTATGACCGAGAGGCCACAGTCAAATTCAAAGAGCTTTTTGACGAACTAATACCAGCAGAATGGACAGAAGTGGTCTATTCGCCTGGTGATCCTAACAGTGACCCAGAGAATTTGAGAAAATATAATACCAGCAAAGCTCAAAAAGAAAAGATTATTGATAAATTCAAAGACCCAAAAAGTCCTCTTAGGTTACTTTTGGTCTGCGACATGCTTTTAACAGGCTTTGATGCCCAGATTGAACAAGCAATGTATCTGGATAAACCTTTGCGAGATCACAATTTACTGCAAGCTATCGCACGTACTAATCGAGTTTATCCTAATAAAGGGTGTGGAAAGATTATCGATTACTATGGAATCACTAGAAACCTTTATGAGGCTTTGAATTTTGACGAAAGCATTATTGATTCGGCACTTATCGACCTTGACCATCTGAAAAAAGAATTTTTAGAGGTTCTAAACGAAATAAAAGATATTTTTACTAGTATCAACCAAGAAGATCCATCTATTGAAAACTTGAGGCGATGCTTAAAAATCTTCATTGATAACGAGGGTAAGCAAAGATACTTCACTGATAAGTATTCAAGATTGAAGTTATTATTCGAGGTTTTATCCCCTGATCCATTCCTCGCCGACTACATTCGAACATTTGAATGGACAACATGTGTGTATATTGCCTTTATTAATGATTTTCGCCCAGAAAATCTCGCAATGCAGGCTTTTCGAGATGGTAATACGCCAACTTTTGGAGATTATGGCGAAAAAGTAAAAAAACTAATTCAAGAGCAAATTGACTACGAGGGAATCACAAAAAACTTTAGAGAGCTTAAAATCAATGATATTTATACACTTGAGAGACTAGACAAGATGGATGATGAAGAAAAAGCTCTTAATCTTGAAAAAATACTCAAGCAAGAAATTTCTATCAACATCGATACAAACCCTGTATTTCAAAAATTCAGCGAAAAGCTAATTGCTATCCGCAAAGAGTTTGAACAGCATCAGATTGATCTTTCAGAAAGAATAAAACGATACTTCGATCTTATGAATGATATTAAGAGTAAGGCTGATGAGGCAAAAGATTTAGGACTTAACTTACGAGAATATGGATTGTTCGTAATTTCTCAAGAATTTTCGCCACAGATAGACCAGTCTGTATTGATAACCCTATCGAAGGATCTTTCAAAAGGATTAGAATCTATTCTTGATGAAGGATGGCAAAATTCTTCTAAACGAGAGGAGTTTTTGAAAGTCATAAAGCAAACCATTCAAGAGTTGGTTTTAAAGAAATACAAGGGTAAAATACAGGTTGATGATTTTCCGAAGTTCCTAAATAGACTAGTTGATATTGTTATCAAGAAATTCTAATGAAACGACAGATCACCTTGCACAATCGGGTCGTAAAATACGAAGTCCATAGGAGCAAAAGAGCCAAGATGATGAGACTTGCCGTATACTGTGATGGTAATTTTGTAGTGACACTTCCTAAAAGGCTAAATGAGACTACGGCCGAGAGATACATTGTTAAGAAATCAAAGTGGGTATTATCAAAGCTTGATTTCTTTGAGAAAGCATCTTTATCAAAGACCTTTAAGTTAACACCCGATGATTTTATTAAGCATAAAGAAACAGCATTACAGATTACTAGCGAACGCATTGGATACTTTAATAAAATATATGGACACAAATTTAACAAGGTTTCTATCAAGAACCAGAGAACACGTTGGGGAAGTTGTTCTAAGAAAAAGAATCTTAACTTCAACTTTAAAATAGCTTTACTACCTTCCGATTTGAGAGATTATATTATAGTTCATGAATTATGCCACTTGAAAGAATTTAATCACTCAACAAAGTTTTGGAATTTGATTGGCAAAACGATTCCCAATTATAAAGAGATTATAAATGGTTTAAAGTTAGAAGGGTTGAATCTATTATAACCCAAGATAAATTTTGAAAAGTTCTTTAAATTTTTGTGTTTCATTTTTATTCGTTTTAATCTGTCATTTTGCCGTAGTGGTTTGATACAATAAAATTTGCTTATGAGACGCTTTGATTTATCACCTCTAAAGAGGCGGGAAGGCATCAACTCTAGGTTTATTTAAGAAATGATTAAATTATCGAGGTCTAAATTAGAATTACTTCTTGAAAGCGCCTGGTGTTTCCTGTTGCAGATAATTTTTGAACACAAGCAATTATGAAACTGATGAAAACTAAACTAGCAATTTTTGAAGGCAAACAAAT
>Ga0213870_1000101_pt1 | contig 42798 bp, 38 predicted proteins | sample WICALVC2017_Meta_FD_160119 | JGI IMG/M metagenome (GOLD analysis project Ga0213870, IMG submission 160119) | Freshwater microbial communities from subterranean cave lake in Wind Cave National Park, South Dakota, United States - WICALVC2017 | ecosystem: Environmental > Aquatic > Deep subsurface >...
CCGTATTTATGGTTTCACTACAGTATCTGTTGCTTCTGGCTGGTGCATTAATATTTTTAATACCAATTATTTATTTGTTTTATAAAGATATTTTAAAGTCTTTTCTGGTTTTACTATGGCTGCGAAAAAAATATTTATTTTACTCAATATTATTTGTTCTTGTTGTATTTTTATTCTTTAATTACGCCAAGTTAGAGTCATTTATAACAAAGTCTCTAATATTACCTGGAGCTGAAATTGTATCTATAGCTCCTATCAATTTCTTCTTGCCAAATAAATATTTGAAAATTCTTACAAGCGGACTTGGAAATACAACAGCAGAATGGATCGAACGTGCGGTTTTTCTGGGCTATCTTGAAATAATTCTTTTCTTATTCTTTCTTTTCTCAAAAAGTATTGGGAGAAAATTTAAATGGTTTATAACAACAATAGTTGTGGTGTTTTTCTTAATTTCACTAGGTAGTCAAAATAACCCAACAATTCCACTGCCTTACAATTTGATCTTTAATTATTTACCCTTCAGGGGAATTATTGAAGCGGCTAGATTTTATATAATCCTCTATATGGGAATTGCAATTGGAATTGTACTTTTTTTAAAAGCTTATTTGAAACAATCCAAATCTGGCCAATCTGGATTTATCCCGCCTCAGCGGGATCCCGCCATATCGGCGGTGAATTCAGAATCTCGAATCTTTTTAATACTTGTAATAATTGTATTTATAAGCGAGCGGATTACTACCAATTTTTATCTAAGCGATACATTGAAAGAGAGAAAATTTATAGAAATTGTTGCAGCGACTAATTCCAGAGCTGTTCTTGATTTGCCTTTATTCCCAGAGTGGTGGCATGGCAATAAATACGATATTTATTCCATTTATTATCAAAAACCGATTGTAAATGGTTACATACATTGGTCAGGAAATACTGAACAAGCTAAATACTTTACAGATAAACTAAAACGATTTGAATGTATTTTAGATCCGGAATTTGTTCCAAAAGTTCTAGACGCTCAAGATGTAGAATCAGAAAGGGATATTAATGAAAGGATGATAAGAGATTTAAAAGGATATGGAATAACCACAGTAGTCTTTCACAAGGAATTGAGTCTTTTAGAGTATCAGTGTCAAGAAGTAGTGCAAAGAATAAATATTTTTCTGGATGACCCTGAGGGCAGATTAATTAAAATATTTGAGGATGAAGATACAGAGGTTTATTATTTGAATTATTAGTAATCACGTAATTATTTTTGCTCGCATATGAAATTTTCTAGCTCGCAAAGCGGACAGGTCATAAAGGATTCTAATAAACTTATAAATTCATATTATTATTATTTAGAACCTTCTAAAAGTTGGTATATGAGCTCCGTATGCGATCTTCGAAAATTTCATCATGCTTCGCTAAAAACTATTTAATATGATATTCAAGTTTTTAAATCGCTATAAGGCCATCGCATTATTAATAATTGTTGAAGCGATTTTATTTTGGACAAATTATAAACAAGGTACTTTTCTAGTAGGATGGGACAATGTTTACTCTGAACTCAATTTTAACGCTAATATACAAAGGAGCATTTTTTCAATCTGGCAAGAATATAGAGGCTTGGGTGTAGTTGATGGAATGGCACATGCAGCACTTCTTCCCCATACTCTTTTTACGCTTCTTCTTTCCAAATTTTTCCCACTTAATTTAATAAGATATATAACACACTTTGTTCTTCATCTGTTGGGTGGTATAGGAATTTATTTTCTATTAAAGAAATTAGTCGATCGAGAAATAGAGGCTTTATTTGGAGCTCTTTTTTATATTCTAAATCTAGTGACAATTCAAATGTTTTTTACTCCTTTGGAAGTATTTTCTTACCATTTTGCCGCTTTACCGATACTAATATATTTCACAAATGAGTTTCTGGAAAAGGGGCGTAAGAAACGCTTAATTCTGTTTAGTCTACTCTCGATTCTCTCACTGCCTCAAGCACACGTACCATCAGTATTTTTGGTATATTTTTTTGCTATTTCAGTCACAATAATTTTTAAATTCTTATCGCGTATTACAAACTGGAAAAGAAGTTTATTAATTCTACTAATAATATTTTTAGTAAATTCATTTTGGGGTTTACCATATCTTTATACCGCCGCTACTGCTTCAAAAACGATAGTAAACTCCAAAATAAACCAAATGTCCACTGATAACATAGTTGCCAGAAATAAACAATTTGGAGATTTTGTAAGTGTAGCTCTGCTTCGAGGTTTCACTCTAGATTATGTAGATTTTCAGCCCTCCGGAGAAAATGATTATATGATGAAAACCTGGAGAAATTATACTAGAAATCCCCTGATATTTCTCATTTCAGTAGGCTTTTTCGGACTCTGTATGGTTGGTATTTTCGATGCTATAAATTCAAAAAGGAAGAAGTTGTATCCATTTTTAGCCATCTTTTTAATTGCATTTCTGATGTTAGGAAACAATATTCCTATTTTTTCGCTTGTCTCAAATTTCATCAACAGTAAAATTCCTTTCTTTTATAATGTATTTCGTTTTGCTTTTACTAAATTTTCTATAATTTTTGTTTTCAGTTACAGTATTTTCTTATGTCATGGGTTAGCCTTAATACTGTCAAAAGCGAGAAATTATAAAAAAGATTTTAATTATTTAACTTTACTGCCAATTTTACTTCTGGTTATATACACGTGGCCAACATTTGCAGGAGAATTTATTTACAACAATCTAAGAGTTCCCATATCAAGTCAATATTTCGATGTTTTCAATTTTTTTAAAACGCAAAATTTAAACTCACGCATTGCGATACTTCCCCAACCTTCATATTGGGGATGGGTTTATTATTCATGGGGAGCGCGTGGCTCAGGATTTATATGGTACGGTCTGCCCCAGGCTTCACTTGATGGAGCATTTTATCCCTGGAGTAATGAAAATGAAAATTATTATTGGGAGGTTAATCACGCGATCTACTCTGGCAATAAACAACTATTAGAAAAAGTTTTTGATAAATACCAGATAAATTGGCTTGTCACCGACAGTAGTCTTTTGAGTCCATTCTCTCCGAAAGCTCTCTATTTAGATAAATTGGAAGATCTTGTCAACCAAATGGGTATTTTTAAGTTGGAAAAAACTTTTGGCACTCTGAATATCTACAAAGTAAATTCTATTACGCAAATTAACAACTATATTTTCACGGTAGATAATATTTCGCGAACTGGGCCAAAGCATAATTGGAATGATAATGATTTAGCTTACCAAGAGCTTGGAAATTATATAGATTCCTCTAATTTAATTCCTGAAGCTCCGACTGTATATTATCCCTTCAGGTCACTATTTACAGGAAGGGCTCAAGATGAATTGGAATTTCAAGTTCAAGACTTAGGAGATTATTTTTCATTTGAGGCACAATTACCTCCAGAATTGGCAGGTTTTATACTTAGAATTCCCAAGTTAGAGAGTGACGAAGTGGTAGAAATTAATGAAAGTGATGTGAGTAATAGTTCTGTAAAGTATCCTGAAGTAATATTTGATGGGCAACCTGTTGTCTATGATAAGAGTAATGAAGAAAGTCAAGAGTTTGAATTAAACGCTACAGGTGCAGGAATTCTTGAGGTTCGTGTGCCTAAAATATGGGGTGTTAATAGTTTTGATAGCAATAGTACGAATGAACTACTTACAAAAGAACCTAGAAATTGTGAGCAATTAATTAATGGAGTATATAAGCATGATGTAATAGAGGAAAATGAATTTAAATATCTTCGATTAACCAGTATAAACTCCAGTAACTGTATGGATATTGACTTTCCAAAACTAAGTCACAAGTCAGGATATCTATTTACGATTGAAGGCAATAATATTAGCGGTTCACCAATACTTCTTAGTATTATAAATAAAAATTCTCATCGAACAGATTTAGAGACGTATTTAAACAACAAACCTGGTCTTTCTTATTTAGTAATTCCGCCAATGGAAGAATATGCACTAGGTTATTCAATTCATATAGATAACGATTCAATAGGAAAGGTAAAAACTGTCAATGATTTGGTTAGAATTACAGTAAATCCTATTCCCTATAGATTTTTAACAGGTATAAAGATAGTTAAGCAATCAAGCGAGATAGATATTAATCCATCAAGTTCAAACAGCGATGGAATAAGTATTGATCATCCAAATCCAAGTTATTATCAAGTACAATTAGATTCCTCCACCGTCGGGGGAGTCCATTCGGCCACCCCCGAGGTGTCTTTATCGCAATCAAATAATGTGACTCTGGTACTTTCTCAGAGTTTTGATGAAGGGTGGAAAGCTTATGAAATTAAAAGTGAAAAGTCAAAAGTCAAAAGTTTCTTAACATCATTTTTTCCATTCTGGTTTGGGGAAGAATTTAAGGATCATGTGCTGGTGAATAATTGGGAAAATGGATGGGGGTTAGAACCGAGAACCGAGAACCTAGAACCTAGAACAATTGTTATTGTCTACTTACCACAGTATCTTGAGTATATTGGTTTTTTCCTATTGGGTATTGGAATTGTAATTATATTTTTTTACAAAAATAGAACTCGCGTCTTATAATAACCTCACTGGTGTTTATATGCTCAGGCGACTGGTAGTATTCTTTTTTTTACTTGCTATCTCAATTATTATCCTCGGGAACTCTTATCAAGTTCGGCAACTACTGCTTACCACAGGGATCGTTCAGGAAGAAGTTAGCATTGCTGGAACTGGATCAATGTATCCTACTTTTCCCAAAGGTGAAGGTGAGTCTGATGTAATTCGCGCCCAAGAGATTGTCGCCTGGCCAAAAATGCGAAGGTATCCAAATGGAATCAATATTTTGGGGACTAATTTCTTTGGACATAAGATAGCTTATGGCGACATAGTGGAATTTGAAAATGACAAAACCCGCGAAATAACCCGAGAAAAATATGGGCAGGAGGCAGGGTTTGTGAAAAGAGCAGTAGCGCTGCCGGGAGATAAGATTGAGTTACGAGATGGGTTTGTATATAAAAACGGTGAAGTTCTAGATGAGCCTTATATCGCCCGCGCGAGATCATCATACGGTGGAGATTTTTTACCTGATTGTAAGGATCTTACTATTCCCACTGATTACCTATTTGTTTTAGGTGATAATAGAAAAGCTAGTCTTGATTCTCGTTATGAATTAGGTCTGGTAAAAATTTCCGATATTGCTTACGTATTACCCTGGCTGGATCAAGAAGAGTATAAGAGCTTGTGGAGAGATAGCAGTAGAGATAAATCACTTGCCCACAAAGTAACACTCGATGGAGTGGAGTTTGTAAATCTAGTTAATAAAAAAAGAACGGAGAAAAACCTTAAACCACTAAATTTTCAACCCCAACTTTCAAACTCAAGTTCAATAAGAGGCGATATTATGATTCTAAGCAATGACTTTTCAACAGAAGCAAGTAGAAGCGGAGTAACACTTGCTCAAGCTGTAAAGAAGGCAAATTATAATAATATAATTTTTGCTGAAATTTTTACTCGCGGATTTTATGAGGCGGATGAGCTTCTTGACAATTTTCTAGAATTTCCTGAAACTGAAAAGATTTTATATTCCCAAAAGTATCAAGACATAGGAGTGAGCGCTGTACTTGGGGAAATAGATAGTTGTCCGGTCCAAGTTGTAGTTGCACATCTAGGTGGATATGTTCCTCCAAATTATAAAAGCGAGGAAATAAATAGTTGGGTTAGCCTGGTGGAAAACTTGGAAAAAATTTTACCAACTTGGAGATCGGCAAATGAAGCTTCCGGAGTAGATCAAAATAAACTTGATAAACTTCTTAACTTACTCGATACAAGGCTTAACAATGCACGGAAGATTGTTACTCGGATGAGTGCAAACCAGTGGTTTACGGAGCAAGAAAAGGACATGATAGCCGATGATAAAAGATTAAGTGAGGAAGCAAGTAAATTGATTTCTGAATTAAATAGTCAATAACATTCTACGTCAGTCTATTTTGACCTTTGAAATAATCGTCATTCTGGCTTGTCCAGAATCTTTACCAGATCCTGGACGCTCCGCCAGCTGGCGGATTGCCAGGATGACGTCAAGTAAGGTCATTCTGGCTTGTCCAGAATCTAACAATAAATTTTTACCTGGAACCAAGTATTTGAATTACAGTTTTTGAATAATCTATAAACATTGGTATAAATTTGGATTTACTTTCACCGCTGCTTCTATTTTTGTAAAATACTGGTACTTCATAAATGCTCAAATTATGCTTATGGGCAATTGTAAGAAGTCTAATAAAATATTCACCGTAACCATAGAAAATATTTTTCTTTTCAAATTTTGCTAAGTGTTTTCTTTTTAAAAGAAAAAAGCCACTGAGATTATCATGGGTTTTAAGATGGAGTAGACTTCGGATTAATAAATTATAAATGAAACTTAGTATAAATCTAACTCTATCCTCCATACCGCCGCCTTTAATATATCTTGATCCAACGACTAAATCATATGAATCTTTGTGAGCTAGCATGATTGGTAAGACCTCTGGGTCATGATTGAAATCGCTATCCATTACTAAAATTTCTTCACCCTCTGATTTATTAATTCCAAGCAATATTGCAGAGGCGAGATCTTTACCTTTTTCTCTAATAAATATTTTTATGTTCTTATTTTTAGAAAATTCTCTTTTTGCTAAATCCCCAGTCTGGTCCGGACTATTATCGTCAACAACTATAATTTCAAAATTATAAATTTTTAATTTTTGAGAAATTTTTTTTATCAATTTTATTATATTTCCAGACTCATTATAGGTAGGAAGGATTACACTAATCATATATTTTTCTGATAATATCATAATTCTGTTAAAATTAACGAATAGTTATATGAAAACTACTATTTATTTTCTAAGGCATGGCGAGGTTCACAACCCTAAACAAATCCTATACGGCAGGTTACCGCGATTTCCTTTATCCAAACTTGGTAGGGAAAGGATTGCCCAAGCTGCAAATGAATTAAAGAAGAAGGATATTAAGTACATCTATACCAGTCCTTTGCTTCGCGCTCGCCAGACTGGGTCAATTGCAGGAGAGGTTTTAAATTTAAAGCCGAGAGTTTCATCGCTACTTACAGAGGTTAATTTAATTTTTGCTGGAGCAACACTAGATAAATATCACACGAGTATACAAGCAAGCCTCTATAGTAAAGAAAATATTCTAAGAGGTCAGGAAAGTATTGAAGCGATTGGTGAAAGAATGCTACGATTTATAAAATACATTAAAGCTAAGCACAAAGGTAGTAAGATTCTAGTTGTCTCTCACGGGGACCCAATTATGATTCTAAGAGCTGTAACTTCTGGGAATAAATTTACCTTCCTTTATAAAAAATCTAATTATTTACATACCGCGAAATGGCTTACACTAGTATGCGAAAATAATCATTATGTATGGAGGTAATAACTATTAACTTAAATAGTATTACTATTAAAAGATTTATTATAAGGAATATTAATGTCTAATCCTGCTCTCGGTTCTAGAGGTAGAAAAATATTAGTCATATCTAGCGTAATATTGGGTATTGTTTATATTATTTTAAGCTATTTTGTTGGACAGGATGCTTTTCGTGGTATTGATTATCAATCACTACTTACTTCACAAGATATAATAAGTCAACAATTTGATATTCCTTTTTCTTTTTTAACCATTATAGGATCTACCGAAATTACAGTACTTATTCTTGGAATAATATTTCTATACGTGTTAATAAAGATAAGACATTTTTTTTTCAGTTTATCCCTATTTTTTCTAATTTTCATAATTGAACTCGCTGGAAAAATTTTTATTTATCATCCTTTGCCTCCATCTGTTTTTAATCGCTATTCACTTGATTTTCACTTACCAAGTAGTTTTATAGTCAACACAAATTTCTCCTTTCCCTCTGGCCACGTAAGTAGAAGCACATTTTTGGTTGTAATAATACTTCTTCTTATTGCTCGCAAAAACTGGTCCAGGTTAAATAAAATATTTGCATCTAGTCTTACCTTTCTAATTTTTTTATTTATTCTAATAAGTCGAATTTATCTAGCAGAACATTGGTTTTCAGACGTTTTAGGGGGGGTTATTTTAGGAAGTAGTCTAGCAACTTTAGCTCTTGGTTTCTGGTAGATTAGCAAAAAACTTTACAAACTTTTTAAATTCGTCACCTTTCTCTTCAAAATTTCTCCAAAGACTATAGCTTGGAGAAGCACAAGATAGAAGACAAACTCCCCCTGATTTAGTATTTTTATAGGCAAATTTTACTGCTTCTTCCATGCTTGTAGTTTCTAAGATATTTAGATTTTGTTTGTCCTTTAAAATTCTTTTTCCACTTACAGGAAAAAGGACTACGTTTTTGATATTGTGTCTTCTAATTTCCTCTTCAAGCACAGAAAAATCATAACCGCGATCCTCACCTCCAAGAAGAATAGTATCGACATTTGGCAACGTTTCAATGGCCATAATAGTTGATTCAGGAATTGTCGAAATTGCATCGTCATAGAAGACAATATCCCTATATGTACCAACATATTCAAGTCTATGTGGTAAGGGTTTAAATTTTATTAAAGCCTGCTTAAGTAAATTTTCAGGAACAGTTAGAATTCGTGCTACTGTTACTGCCGCCCTGACGTTATCTAAATTATGTTCACCACGGATAGGAATTTCACTAGTCGCCAGCGGTAAATCTGATCTAAAAGGGATAGCAACAGCAGTACTATTGACTGCCCATAATGAAAGTCTTGCATCTTTTGGATTATAGACAAAGAAGTCGTTTTTTCGCTGATTGTTAATTATGTTTCTTTTGGCTAGATTGTAATGTTCAACGCTACTATGATAGTCAGTATGTTCGTGAAAAAGATTGGTGACTACTGCTATATGAGGAGAAAATTCTATATCATCTAGTTGAAAGCTGGAAAGCTCCAAGACAAAAATATCTAAATGTGAGTGAGGCCTGTCTAGTTCAGTGAGCATGGGTTTGCCTATATTTCCTAATAAATACACTTTAAAGCCAGCTTCATTTAATATCGTATAAATTAAAGAAGCGGTAGTACTTTTCCCTTTTGAACCAGTTACCCCTATGGTAATGCCTGGGTTTTGCGCAAAAAATAAATTGGTTGCCGTTGTGTATTGGATATTAACAAATTTCTTATTAATTCCCGGAGTTTTAATAGCGATATCGGACCTATTTTGATAAGAGAGATAATCTTTATCTTTTTTCTTATCGGCAATTTGCAACTTCAGTTTGGGGAATTTTGACTTGAGGAATTCATAAGTTGCTTTCCCTTCTTTTCCAAATCCTAGCACTAGCGCATTATTCATACCTGAAAAACGAAATTTAGTCGGTATGGCTAAGGATTTATTAGTTTGAAATAGTTTATTAACCAAAAGATCAGCATTTTTAATTTGGGGCAAGAAAGTTTTTATCGCCAGTGAATTTGAGTATTTTTTTGTTGACAGATATAATGCCGCCTGGGTTTCCTCAAAAGTTCCAACGCAATCAAAGGGTTTCATATCACCAAATCCAAGAAGATCTTTAATTAACGGGAGTAGATTTTCATCCTCAAATAAATTTTTACCAAATATTTTTAAAACCACTCTTTTTGATAGAAATGCGGAAAATAACGTAAAGTTAAAAACGCATTTTGGGCACTGACCACACCATAATTTATCTGTTAGCTTTTTGGAAATAGTAAAATTTCTGTTACAGCTGGTAAATAAGTGAAAATAATTTTTATAATATGTAAACATATTGGCAATTCTAATCTCATAAAATGGTCGCATAAGAGAAAAATATTGGATATCAGCAGTTACAAATTTTCGCAGGTAAGATCGAAAAAGGTCTTCAAACTCTGCTGATTTACTCCACTGGTGGTTTATTTCAAGTCCGCGGTATGTGAGGTTTCCAAAATTACTGCTATATTCGTTACCAACAATTACATTCTTATAGTTATATAGTAGAGCGCAAAGTAGTCCAAGAAAAGCGTAAATTGCAGAAATGGGAATATGACCATTGTAGCTACCTGGTAACTCGTCAAAGAGATTAGAATCTAAAATACGAGTTAGTTTTAGTGATGGAATTTTCAGACTCTTAATCACCTCCTCAACGATAGGCGAATTTTGTTGGGTTTGGACTGTAAATGCTGTAACAGCTTCACCTTGATCTTTCAGAAGTTGCGCAGAAATAATGGAATCTTTTCCTCCCCCAATAGCCACTAGTGACCTTTTTTTACTCGCAATTTCAAAAGAGCGAGGATCATCATTTAATAACTCAGCTGGAAATTTGGGGGAATTATTTGGATCAAGATTATTGCGATAGAAAAATTCTCCCAAGCCTTTCTGGTAGATAGTATTCCAAAATTCTGTTTGTTCTTTTGATAAAGGGTAAGTTATTTCAATTTTTGGGGCCGTAAAAATTTTATAATAACTGATACCCAAAATCAGGTGGACATCTTGAAGAACTCTTTCTAAAAGATTAGGGGCAATATTGGATAGCGATGGGATTTCTGGCAATGTTATTGTTTCCGTGTAATTTTTCGGATCATGATTTGTAAACGTCGTTTGGTAGTTAAACGTAATTTTTTTCTCCTTAGGAGTGAATTTATATTCTAAAAATTTAAATGACTCAGGTTTAAATGGTATACTAGGCATGTTTGTACGTCAGATTATACCAAAGTAAACCAATTTGAACGAATTATGGATAGTATTACCCAAAGATTAAAATCAGTTTCGGATAAGTTAAAGATAGATGAAAAGAAAAAACGGATTGCTGACATTGAATCCGAGTCTTCTGACCCAACTTTTTGGCAAGACAGAGAAAAGTCCGCACGGGTTATGGAAGAGCTTTCTTACCTATCTGGTCAGGTAAAAAAACTCCAGATGGTAGACCAGTTAATTGCCCAGGGAAAACAGGATCAAGCTGAAAAAGCAATTAATGATTTAGAATTTTATCTATATTTTTCGGGTTTGCACGATAGAGACGGCGCAATTTTATCAATTCATGCCGGACAGGGAGGAACAGAAGCAATGGATTGGACACAAATGTTACTTCGGATGTATCTTCGCTTTATCGAAAAAAAAAGTTGGGAGCATCAAATAATTAACCAAATAGCCGGAGACGAGGCAGGGATAAAAAGTGTTACGTTGAGTACTGACGAAAATTTAGCTTATGGTTATCTCAAAGGAGAAGCAGGTGTTCATCGTCTGGTTAGACAATCTCCATTTAATGCTGATAAACTCCGACAAACATCATTTGCCCTAGTAGAAGTTCTGCCAATTTTAAAAGATACAAAAGAAGTTGAAATTAACGATGCAGATTTGGAATGGGAATTTTTCAGAAGTGGGGGTAAAGGCGGACAAAATGTAAATAAAGTCTCAACAGCAGTTCGGTTACGTCATAAACCAACAGGGATTGTCGTAGAATGCCAAGAGCAGCGATATCAGGGACAGAATAGAGAAACTGCGCTCAAAATTTTAGCTGGTAAACTTTGGCAAGTGATGGAGGAGCAAAAAGTGAAGGAAGTGAGGAAACTTAAGGGTATCTTTAAATTAGCCTCATGGGGCAATCAAATACGATCTTATGTACTACATCCATACCATCTGGTAAAGGATCTGCGAACACAAGTTGAGACAAGCGATACAAAGCGGGTATTGGACGGAAACCTGGATCAATTTATAATACCCTACTTGAAAAAATTTGCCACTGTCGTATAGTTATATAGTATGGTTCAATTAGATAAAACTGTCGGCGTGACATCTAGTATGAAGAAGGAGGAAAAATTAGTGCATGATTTTGAAAAACCCAAGGTGAAGCCAACTAAAACAATGTTAGTTGCAATTTTAATAATTGTGGCAGCAATAGGGAGCGGTTATGGACTAACTAAAGTAATACCAGGCAAAAGCAGTTCAATAACATCGACTTTAACTGGTGAAGTCAAAGAAGGTGTAATAGTTGGTTCTACTGATGATAAAACATTTCGGGATAGTGCTGAAGGTCAGCTTGAAGAAGGTGGCATAAATGGTGAAGGAACGCATAAATTAATCAGACCGGGCGGCGAGAGTCAAACCGTTTATTTAACATCATCTGTTCTTGATTTAAATCAATTTGTTGGTATGAATGTTCGAGTATGGGGCGAAACCTTTTCTGCGAAAAAAGCTGCTTGGCTTATGGATGTAGGCAAAATTGAAGTCTTGTAGATTTACCCTTAATATAGGGATTTATTACCTCTTAAATACTCTACTATGATCCTTTTTGATAATGTAATTAAAAAATATTCAGTAAGAGTTACAGCTTTAGAAGATATTAATTTAAAAATTGAAACCGGTGAATTTATTTTTTTAGTTGGCCAATCGGGTGCCGGTAAAACGACTATGCTAAAACTTATTAGTTCTGAAATAAAACCAAGTAAAGGATCTGTATTTGTGGATGATATAGAAGTGAATAAATTGCCCGATGGCCAACTACCATATCTTAGGCGCAAAGTTGGTTTTGTATTTCAAGATTTTAAACTTCTTACGGACAGGACTGTAACAGAAAACATAGCTGTAGCGTTGGAGATACTCGCTAAGTCTGGCAAGGAAATAGAGCAGCGTATCGGTGAAGTATTGGATATGGTAAATTTAGCAGGCAAAGGTAATAGTTTTCCTAAACAATTATCTTTTGGGGAACAGCAGAGAGTTGCAATAGGACGAGCAATTGCCGGGGAAACGAGAGTAATTTTGGCGGATGAACCTACGGGTAATTTAGATCCCACTAATGCTTGGGAGATTCTTAAAATAATAAATAATATTAACAAAAGTGGTACTACTATTGTTATGGCAACGCATAATGTGGATATAGTTAATAGTCTCAAAAAAAGAGTAGTTGTAATTGAAAATGGCAAAATAGTCAAAGATGAGAAAAAAAGTAAATATTCATAAAAAATAATATGTCATCATCGGTTTCGTTTTGGCAAAGACTACGTAGAACGCCATATCAAGCTATTGCTGCTACATTTATGATCTTCATTACTCTTTTTGTAATGGGAGTTTTTCTTCTTTTGGCAGGAAGTTTGTCAGCAATTCTCACTTATTTTGAAACAAAACCTCAAATAACTATTTATTTCAAAGATGAAAAAGATAAAATTTCTATCGATGGTTTAATTGCAAAACTCAATTCAACTGGTAAAGTTGCAAGTTCAAACTTCTACTCAAAAGATCAGGCACTGGCAATATATAGGGAACAAAATAAAAACGATCCGCTTCTTCTTGAGATGGTGACTGCAGATATTTTACCTTCCTCTTTAGAAGTTTCTGCCAAACAACCACAATATCTGAAAGACTTAGATGAAATTGTAAAAAATGAACCTGGTATCGATGAGGTAGTATTTCAAAAAGACGTAGTAGATACTTTGATTTCTTGGACTTCAACAGTTCGAAAAGTAGGAATTGTTTTTATTTCTTTTTTTCTACTATCTACCTTTTTTATACTCCTGACTAGCATTGGTATGAAAATTGCTTTTCGTAAAGAAGAGATTGAAATTCTCAAGCTTGTTGGTGCAACTTCTTGGTACATCAAGCGACCCTTTATATATGAGGGTTTGACATACGGTATTGTTGGCGCCACAATGGCCGCGATATTTGTAACAGTCTTAATGTTATATGTGCAACCATACGTGACTTCATTTTTGGCAGGACTAGTTCAGCTTCCACTTTGGAGATTTCAAGGTATAACAATCAATATTTGGCCACCTAATCTGGCTCTAATTGCCGCAATGGCGGCAGTTCTCAACACTTGCGGACTGATTATTGGGCTTATTGGCAGTCTACTTGCAGTTACCCGATATATGAAATACTGATAGCTATGTACAAAATATGGAAACTAATATTTCTTTTATATTGCTTATTGCTCTTCCTAACCACACAAGTTAAGGCTCAAACGTCTTCAAGTTGTCCGTCAGATGATCCATGCAAAGACAAAGGGTCAGCGTTTGAAAAGGTTTCATGTTATTCAAATATTGTCAGTATTTGTGCAAATCAAAGACAAAGCATGGCTTCTCAAATTGTTTATTTGAATACTAAAATCGAACTGACTACTGCAAAAATCGAAGGAAGCAAAGAAAAAATTATAGCTTTAGAAGAGGAAATTGCCGAACTAAGTGAAAAAATTGAAAAGCTAGAAACATCCCTGACCTCGATCACTAATGTATTTATTGATAGGATTATTGCTACTTATAAGTATGGGGAACAATCCTATTTTGATCTGATTCTGACTAGTAGACGATTTGCTGATTTTATTAACCGTTATAAATATATCCAGACAGTTCAAGCACATGATAGGAAAATACTTTTTCAACTGCAAAATAGTAAAGTAAATTTCGAAGACCAAAAACTCCTTCGTGAGGAGAAAAAGAAGGAATTAGATCAGGCAAAAAAACAACTGGAAAAAGAACAGTTAACTTTATCAGTTCAAAAAAAAGAAAAAGAATTATTTCTAGATACCACAAGAAACAGCGAAAGTAAATATAGAAGTGAACTAGCTGCAGCTAAACGAGAAGCAGAAGGTATTCAAAAAGCCGCGTCTATTCTTTCTACCGCAGGAGTACCCAAGCGTGTGTCAAGAGGAGAGACGGTTGGAATTATGGGTAGTACTGGTTTTTCAACTGGTCCGCATTTACACTTTTCTGTATATAACCTGAAAGAATCAGATTTGAATAAATTTAATTTCGGCAGCGGTACTGAAAATCCCTTTAATTTTTTAGTGTCACGATCTGTGCCATTTAACGCGACATCTTGTGATGATGTTTCTCCAAATCAAAAAGAAACCAAATCGGTGGGTGGGGGACCCTGGGAATGGCCAATGTCAAATCCCACTATTTCACAATGTTACGGACATACACCATGGTCATGGAGATATCAATCGGGAACACATAATGGTTTAGATATGTATGATGATAGTAATCCACTAATCAAATCAGTCGACGGTGGTAATGCCTATACTTATAGAGGAGGACAATCGGCTGGAAATGGAGTATTTATCTTTCATGACAACGACAAAATGACACTATATTGGCATCTTCAGTAATTATCTAATTATCGGAATTCGCTGAGGTCGGAGTGACTTTTCTGCGCACCTCCCAAACTCGCCTCAGCCTCGTCGAGGCTTCGGCTCAAACAAGTGGGCGTGCTCGAAAAGCACATCCTCCCCGCGAATTCAACTATTTAACAAATGTTAAGTCTAAACCCATCACGGGGAAAAGCAATTTCAAAATGCCTAGTAATCATATTAGCTTTAACTTTTTTTCTCACAAATACTCATTTCTGTATGGCATCGGTTGTAGTCAATGAAATTTTACCTCATCCTTCATCCGGTGATGACTGGATAGAACTTTTTAATACTGAAGCATTTGAAGTTGATATAAGTGGATGGATAATTGAAGACTCTACAAGTAAAATAAAAACGACCCCCGAAGAGACTAAATTCACGACTATGTCCGCATACTTACAAATTTTTGTATCCAACAGACTAAATAATAGTGGCGATACATTAAAACTGAAAAATAAGGAGGGAGTCAGTGTGGATGAAAAAAGTTACAACAAAGATCCGGGGGTTGATATATCATTAGGTAGATTTCCAGATGGTAGTAATTCTTGGGGGGTTCTTACTGCATCTTCGCCAAACAGCGCAAATTCAAATTATAGTCCAACAACCACAAATGCGCCCGAACCAACGGAAAAACCTACAGTAACTTCTAAATCTGGGAGTAAAGAGCAAGTCAATACTGTAACTAACTCTACACCTGCAACCAAATTACAACATACATTAACAAAAACCCCTGCAAAAACAATTAATGTAAGTAAATATGAATCTTTTGGAGCCACCTCTCCAACACAAGTTGTTGTAGGATTGGTTCTAGGTAATATAGTTAATGGGTCAGAAAGCACGCAGGTCAAATCTGCCTCTAAAACAAAAATTCCTGTGATAATATTTATTTTCTTGATAGTGATAGGTTTGGGACTTATTGTAGCTGCGGCGATAGTGAGTTTTAAAAAATTACGAAGTACAAAATCTTAAATTTTCTTTCTTAAAAATTTTTTGAAGGGTAGAAAATCATAGGAAGTCCAGGCTTTTTGCCCAATATCATTTTTTTCTTCTACGTATAGCTCAACATAAGAAACGTTTTTTGATTTAAACCAGGTTACACTCGCAGATTCAAGTAATTTGCCAACACCCCGTTTTCTATAAGCTGAATCTATGTACATATATGATATGTGTCCAACTGCTTTGGTGCGGAACCATGGATAAAGAGCTTTTATAAAGCCTGATATAAATCCCACTATTTTATTAGCATCATTATGCGCAACCAAAAGAAGTTTTGACGTAGAGCTTATTTGGTCCGCTATCCACCAATTAAACTCTGTGTCAAAATTATCCTCAAGTAAATAATATTCGCGATCGAGCCAGACGTGATAATTTAGAAGTTGCTTACCTAATTGAATTAACTTTGGTATATCTTTCGCTTGCGCTGGTCTAATGTGCATGATCGTAGATTATACAATATAATAAAGCGCAAGATACTAGACACGCGAAACAATTAAATCCCAAGTACCAAATCCAAAATTTCAAACATGAATTATTTATCGAATAGTCCAAAAGAAACAAAGGATTTAGCCAAAAAAATAGCAGAAAATCTTGTCGGTGGGGAAGTACTATGTTTTTATGGAGATTTGGGCGCAGGTAAAACTACTTTTATCACCGGGCTAATAAATTTTTTTCTGCCAGGAAAAAGAGTTCTATCCCCTACTTTTATCATTGTGCGACATTATGAAATACAAAATAACTTAATAAAAAATATTTATCATCTGGATTTATATAGATTAGAAAAAAATCAAAATTTAATAAGTTTAGGACTGGATGAATTCATAAATAAACCTGACACCCTGTTTTTAATTGAATGGGCCAATTATTTAATAGATTTCCTGCCAGAGAAAAGAATTGATATATATATTAATATCAAAACGGAAAATCAAAGATTAATTAAAATTTAAATGCAAAATTTAGATATGGCAATTAAAATTCTCCTGCAGGGTGGAATAGTAATCTTTCCGACAGACACAGCATTTGGAATCGGATGTAGACTTGATGACACTACTTCTATTAAGCGCTTATTTAAGATTAGGAAGAGACCAGTTACTGTCGCTACGCCAATTTTGGTGAGTTCAATTAGCATGGCAGAAAAATACTTTCATACTCCCCTGCCATATAATGTGCGACATCTTATGGAAATATATTGGCCAGGTGCTCTAACGATTATTTATAAGTCCAAGATAAATAAAGTCCCTCCCCTAGTCAGGGGCGGTGGCAAAAATTTGGGAGTTAGGATGCCAAATCATGAAATAACTTTAGTTCTAATAAGAAAGGTTGGATTACCAATACTTGGGCCATCAGCAAATTTTCACGGGCAAGATACACCTTTTAAATTCGAGCAAATAGATCAGAAACTTGTGAGTCTTGTGGATTATGTTGTCGAAGGCGATTGTCAATTACAGAATGTTTCGACAGTTATTGATTGTTCAGTTAATCCCTGGAAAATAATCAGGCAAGGAGCAGTAGAAATAAAAGTAAATGAATACATTTGATATATTTAAATAAAATGATTCAAATCATTTTATATTTCTGTATCGTTAGGTATCAAAAAAATAAATGAAGAATTCTGAAACAGTGCTTATCATTGATACTAGTCGCAGCGACAGGATTTTATTATCTCTGATTTCAGATGGCAAAAGTATTTCAAAAATTTATGAGAACAAGAAAACTACTTCTCAAATACTTCTGGGTAGTATTGAGGGTTTGTTAAAAAGATCTAAGATATCTATTTTTGACTTAACTGAAGTAAAAGTTAAAATCGGTCCAGGGTCTTTTACGGGACTGCGAGTTGGTATATCTGTAGCAAATACTTTAGGTTGGTTACTTGGTATTAATGTAAATGGAAAGAATGGAAATATTTTAGAACCAAGTTATTAAATCTATCAGATGAAAAAATTAATCTGAGGATTTATGCACTCTGTCATTCTGGGGACTCCGACGTTACGTCGGGGGACTCCAGAATCAGATTCTGGACGCGCTCTCCGTCAGCTGACGGATCGCTTGCCAGAATGACGTCATTACAACCTGACAAATATAGAAGCGAAGTCATCGGAATAACTTACTGTCCATTTACCTTGCTCTACCAGTTTCATCATTTGACTCCAAACTGGTTTAGTTGGAGGCATATAAACTACATCATAGTCTGTCCTGTGTACATCAGCCAAATTCTGTTCCAGAAAGTAATAATCCTTAAATGCACTATATCCAGAGTCATCCTGCCAGAAAGACATGCGACCGTCAACAGAAGGTTTGATTTCAGGATAATTCCAGATGAGCCACCCACCCCAATTATAAAAAGTTAGAATTTTTTTATCTGTCGCATATTTTTTCAAAGCTTCTGCCGAGTCAGGTGAACAGCGAGCATAAACATAACAGTAACGCTGCCAATTCATATACAAAATATTTTTTGTTGGATTTATTACAAAAACTATATAAAAATAAGACGCAATAAAAATTATATAGGTAATATTGGTGAGTTTTTTTTCGCCAATTGATTTTAATAATACTAACATTTCTTTAATAATAGGAATTGAGACTAAAAACATTGTCCAGGTATAGCGACGCGCTATTAGCGAAAGACCATATAGAATTAACAGGGGAACTATATAATGAATTTTGTCTATAAATTGCAATCTTATAATAATAATTAATAAACTTATAAATATTAATACTCCCCAGAAAATCAGTCGCCACCAAAGTGGAGTTAAAATATCAAATGGTAACCATTCAATAATATATTTAGCTAGTGGGTTACCAAAATGGCGAATTGTTTCCTGATAAACTCCAATTCCAAAAGGATTTATTAAAGTAGAGAGTAGGCAACAAAATAAAATTGTGATTAGCAATTTAATTTCGGAAGTATTTAATTTATTTCGCAACTTATTGCTAGTCCAAAATTGTTTGAATATAAATAAAGCAACCCAGACAATAAAAATTCCTAGGCCAAGAATAAATCCACCATGGAAGTTTGACCAGAGTAAAAAGAGTGGTAATGCAAGGAAAAGTTTCTTTCTTTTGCCATCTTCAAATACAGAAAATAGATAGTAGAGAATTGAAAGAGCTAATAAACTAAGCAGTTGTGATCTGAAAGAAATAACAGTGAGTGGTTCTTCAAGATAAAGAAGTATTGGGAAAGTGATTGCCTGTTGCCAGAAGGAGAGCTTAGCAGCTCTGGCAAAAAAATAAAAGATTAGCGTCACTACTAGTGCACCAGCAATAGTAAGACCAATAAAACCAGTGGATTTATATATAATAAAGGTAACAACATCAGTAGCCCAGGAATGATTTACCCAGTGATAGTTTGGCATTTGCCAGGAGAAAATATTTTCTTGCAGAATCGTAAAGTTTTTAAAAAAATACTCTCCGTATCTTAAATGCCACCCTAGGTCAGTATCACTCGGACTCCAAAGTGATGCTATAAAAACTACAAGATAAGGCACTATATTACGAAGATAGTTTAGAATCGTACCTGAGAACCAATTTTTCATGCGGGAGAGTATAGCACTGAATCTGGGTATTGACAAATAGAGCCCTCCTTTTTAAGGAGGGCTCCTTGGGGACTTAATCTTGACAACGAGAATATTTGGTTGTAATATCCTTCTCGCTGCCCCAAAGCAAACTGCTTTGGGCTTTTTTGTGAATATGGTTAACTCTACTCGTGAAAGGACCAATCTATATAGAAACGGAGCTAAACTCAAAATCCGCAATTTCGGCAAAAGGTTAGTTTCACTGACTTCTAAGAGAAAAAAACTTCTAATTATCGCGATAATTCTCATTCTATTAATATCATTTATTTCGCTGCGACGAAGAAGTAGTAGCGCAGTTGGAGGAAGCAACGTACAAAAAGTCATAGTCAATATAGAAAATAGTTTTGAATTTACTGCCCTTAATAACCAGGGACAACCAACAGGTGACCGATTAAAATTAAAGATTACAACTGCGGAGAAAACAAATCAAGTTTTAGTCAAAGATCAGGTATTTACCGCAAGGAATAATAAATTATTCTTAATAGTAAATTTGGAGATTACCAATGATACTACTCTACCTCTTAACCTCCTTACGGGAAATCTGGTTAGACTCACGGTAGGAGCCGATGAACAGACAAAATACGCTCCAGATTTACATAACAATTTAGTCCCCATAGCACCATTATCTACCAAAATAGACAGACTTGGCTTTGTAATCCCAGATAACACTAAGACAGCTAAACTTCATATAGGTGAACTAGAGGGAGAGAAAAGAGTTATTGTGGTCAATTTTCCCTCTTGACAAGGTGGGATTGGTTCTACTATAGTTTATAATAGTTTGTAAAGATAGAGTAGGTTTTAGCTGCCCCAACAATTAAATCTGTCCAAATTAGTTAAATATTTCCGGTTATGCCTGTCCTAAAATTATCACTTATGGTTGACTACTCAACCAAAAAAATTACAGAGGATCTAATATTTGAAGTTGTAAAAGCTCTAAAAAATGTTCGTGGATGGGGATCTGTCGAAATTTATGTCCAGGACTACAGAGTAACACAAATTACAGAAAGAAACATCAAAAAAACGAATCACAGCATACAGAATTTGTAAGTAAGAATATTTAGAACCGACCGCAAACGGAGGTAAGAAGTCCGATGTCACATCGGACGACTTACCTCTTTTTATTTGGTTTGAAAACTGACCTTATTTAGTTTTGAAAACAAGATTGCTAAACCTTTCCTAGGTAAGGAACTATCTTGTACAAACCAGACCGAAAGGAGGTGAATAATAAATGATAAAAAAATTAGCAACACTAGCTGCAACAGCAGCAATTTTGGCTGCAGCAGCAATCCCAGTTATTGCTACAAGCGGTAACGATTGTACCAATGACACAACCGGACCATTTTCTACAAATTACTGTGACATCACAAATTCTAGCAACGTGACAGTAAATAATGTTAATGATTTAAATGTCGTTAACTATGTAGATGCCTATAGCGGTACCGGAAATAATAGCGCCTCCTATAACACATTGGGAGGTTCAGTTCATTCCGGCAATGCTTCAACCAACGTAACTCTAAATACTGTAGGAAATATTAATACTACAAATGTTTCAGTTGGAGGCGACGGTGGCGGTAACACGGGAACAAACTTTATAACTGGACCATTTTCTGGTAACAGAATAACTCTAAACAATTCTACAGATGTATACGTGGAAAATAGCAATACAGCCCAAGTATACAACAGAGTGGATGCTTGGAGTGAAACCGGTAACAACTCAGCCGATTTCAATACAGGTCCAGGATCAGTAGTTTCCGGAAATGCCGACACATGGGTAGGAGTCAACACCCACGTCAATGACAATTTGAACGATATTTGGGTTGGAGCAGGTGGTGGAGGCAACACAGCAGTAAATGACACTACTGGTCCATTCTCAACCAATTACATTGATATCTTCAATTCATCAAATGTCTCTGTAAGAAATGTCAATGATGCGTTGATAGCCAATAGAGTATCAGCAGGCTCAGAGACAGGATTCAATAGTGCCTCATTCAATACTCTTGGAGGTGATGTGGATAGCGGTGATGCCGATACCGGAGTTGGTATAAACAATCAAGCAAATCTAAACACCACACTGGTTGCAGTAGCTCTAGGTGGATTTGGAGGACAGGAAGGTACCAATTTCTGGACTGGTCCATATGCTGATGACAGGGTTAACATCGCTAATTACCAGGATGTAACCGTTGATCACTGGAACAATAAGTGTCGATCACATAACGCTGACTCATTGGGTTATGGAAACGAAAGGGTTTGGGAAGAAGAACTTGAATTGAATTTAGTAAAAGATCATAAATGTGATCCAGCTCATATAGGTATATTCAACTACGATTATGAGGTATCTGATACCGGCTATAACTTTACCGACTTTAATACAGGCGGTGGTTTGCTGGGTTCAGGTGAAGCATCAGTTTGGAAATGGATTTGGAATCACATGAACGATAACTTAACAGTTATCGATCCGTAATTTTCTTTTTCTTTGGTGGGGATCCATCCTAGGAAATTGGGTCCCCACCAAGAAGAGAAAAAATAAGTTACCTAGGTCACTTAAGTTACTTAATCTATAAAGTATAAAGATTAAAATGAAAAATATTTTTAGAGAATTTATCGCTTTAATACTTTGTTTCAATCTCTTGGTCCCGGGAGGTTTTGCGATTCATACAGGTGTTTATGCTCAGGAGACAACTCCTCCTCCCGATCCTGCTCCAACTAATCCTCCTAGTGATCCGCAACCAACAAGTCCTCCTCAACCTTCTTCAGCACCGCAACCTTCTTCAGCACCGCAACCTAGCAGCCCACCAGTTCCGACAGGAAGTTATCCCTCTCCTACTGCTGATCCTCAACCTACAAATAATCCACCTTCTCCCACACCAATAAATACTTCACCAACTCCAACTGATCCGTCTGTTACACCAACTCCCACAGGTGAGGAAAGTTCTGATCCGGCTGCAGCTTCTACTTATGGTGGTGACCCTTCAGGATCATACTCATGGGGAAGTGTTAATGATCCTGCCAATACTGTTACTGGACCGTTTTCTACCAATAATGCATCAGAAACAAGCGAACAAAGACTCGAAACATTAAATCAAAATTTGGCACAGCTGGACAATATAATTAAAGCGGCTGTTGAGACTGGGTTTAATAATGCCGACTATAATACTCTGACTGGTTCTGTCTCTACAGGTAATGCGCAAGCAACATACAATCTTTTGAATAAACTAAACAGCAACCTAACTGGAGTTGGAAGTTTTACTATATTCAACATTTACGATACCTATATTGGTGATCTGGTATTTTCTCTGGCAAACAGTAATGTTACTGACTCATTTTCAAATTCTTCATCAACTGTTTCTAAAAATGCTGTTACAGGGCCAGGATCATCTAATGTTGCAGACAGCCTGAATAGTTTTATAGTCAAGGAAGCGACCGGTAATGATGCTCAACTGACTAATGATATAAATCTTGCTGCCATTACTGGAGGAAACTCGGCCTCTTTTAATACCGGTGGCGGGGTAGTTCAAACGGGAAATGCCAGTGCGCTTGCCAATATAATTAATTTGGTAAATACAAATATTTATGTAAATGAGTGGTTAATCGGAGTAATAAACATATTCGGAACATTTGACGGAAATATAGTTCTACCTCAAGGTGATTTGGCAGGTAACAGTGGTGGCGACGGGTCAAATGTTATTGCAGAAAATAATGTTACTGGTCCATTATCTACCAATAATGCAACTAATGATAATTCCGAAATCGCTAGTTTTGAAAATAATAATGTAGCCAATGTCACAAATACTTTGGATCTGACCAGCAGTTCCGGGGATAATGACGCAAACTTCAATACCGCGGGAAGTATGGTTGTATCTGGAGATGCGGATCTTTCAGTTAACGATTCGACTGTAACAAATACAAATATAGTAGATGAAGGCGGGACAATTTGGCTGGTCATCGTAAATGAGTTAGGTAAATGGGTGGGGAAAATATTTGGTGCACCTTCGGGAAGCACCAGTTATTCCAACTCACTTCCGATTACTACTAATTCTAGTAGTGACGGATCTGAAGTTTTAACTGAAAATTCAGCAACCGGTCCGTTATCTGCTAATGATGCAACTTTCACTAATTCAACAGATACGAGTATAACTAATTCTAATCAAGCTGATATTGTAAATAATATTTCAATCACCGCAGATACCGGAAATAATGATGCTAATTTTAATACTCTTGGAGGTTATATCCAAACAGGTGACGCCAAAGCCGGACTTAATTTATTTAATATGATAAATACAAATATAACTGCAGATAAATTAATTATAGTATTTGTAAATGTAATCGGAGAATTCCTGGGAGATATCATAACTCCGGGTCAAAATTATACTCCTCAACCTGGTGGTATTGATGACACGGATCAAGATTTGAGTATCGGAGGACCTGAAGAAACCAGCACTGATGATTTAAATCCTAGTTCAATTGCTGAAAATATATCACCAGCATTAATTACATCCACCAATAGTTATAACTACTTTTCATCCGGACCTACTAACCTTTACGCAATAGCAACTTCCACGGGTGTAGGTGCTTATAATCCCAGGTCTTCTAGATCCTCTCGTTCCAATCCTTATCCAAGGTATTACCAATTGGGAATAAATTACGGAGCTACACCGTATGTGGGCCAATATCCTACCCAACCACCCAGAAGAGGTATTTTCGTGTCTCAGGCTTTCGCTAAAGCCACTGAAGTTAGTATTGCTGGTATGCTTCTTGATGGAGTGTCATTAAGGGTGAATAATTCATGGCTATTAGTTTTGCCAGTTGCAGTTCTCTTTATAGCCATTAGAAGAGTGAGAAAGTTCAATTTTGGTAAAATTGTTAATTCATTGTTAGACATAATCCTATAATTTAGGAGACCTCAGGGCTACGCTACTGCCAATTGAAAGATCCTTCAGCCTTAGGGCTTCAGGATTCGGGTGGGAATTTTATCCCACTCTCGTTGCGTAACTCCTGTTTTGGAAGTTAATCTGGACTGCTTCTTATCCAAAATCCTGCTTGATGAGAGGAGGTGTAATATGAGTAAAGTTTTTAAATGCTTAGTTATTACTCTAGTTTTAACGTTAGGACTTTTTGTCAAGAATCAAGGTCCAGCACGAGCTGGTTGGTGGACTAGAGACGATGGACGGCCGGTTTTTGACAGAGATGAGCGACCGGTGTTTGATAGAGGAAGCCAAGAGCAACCAGAACCTACAAACCCTCCAAGCGGAGGACCGCCAGAAGAAACACAAGATCAAGGTGATGGTGGTGATGATCCTTGTGAACCCGGTGAATCATTCACAGGTCCTTATTGTGGATGGTCACCCGGACAGGATGATCCGGGAGATGACGGTGAGAATGGTGGAATTGGAGGAACAGAAGTATTAGGTTTATCGGATACTTCATCTGGTTATTTGGATCCTTCTGATATAATTCAGCTTACCGGGTTTTTATGCCTCCTTCTATACGCAAAATCAAAACTGTCCGTAATAAGAGCCGATTAGAAAAGAATGTCAAAAAAATAAAGCTAACCCGTCTTTTTTTTCTTGGAACTGGGTTATTATTTCTATTATTGGGATATTATTTATCTACCTCTACAACCTTTCAGACTAAAAACTCCTCAGGTTCACTCCCAAATCAGGTAGTATCTTTTGTTTCCGAACCTGTCAAGATTGATAAAAACCTTACAAACTATTCTCAAAATGAATTTGAACTAAAAGAGCCCCCGGAAAGAATTATTATTCCAAAGCTGGAAATAGATCTAACTGTTAAGGAGGCAAAAGTTGTCAAGGGTTATTGGGAAGTTTTTCCAGACAAAGCAGGCTTCGGCTTAGGATCGGCTTATCCATCTGATGAGTCTGGTAACCAGGTAATATTCGCTCATGCTAGAGAAGGCTTATTTTTGCCATTAAGAGGCGCCAAAATAGGTCAGAAAATCTTTGTTTTAACTTCTGATAAATGGTATTCATATACAATAAGCGATATTAAAGAAGTATTACCTACCCAAATCGAGGTAATAGCACCTACCCAAGATCCTATTTTGACCCTTTATACCTGTTCAGGCTATGCAGATAGTAAGAGGCTGATTGTAGTAGCAAAAAGGGACCAGTAATTAAGTAAATTAGATATTAGGATATTAAGATTGAGCAACCGATACAAAATTTCAAATAATTACAGCTAGAACTTACTAACTTCGTCATTCTGGGGACCCCAACGTTACGTCGGGGGACTCCAGAATCTGATTCTGGACGCGCTCGAAGACTCGCTTGCCAGAATGACTTCACAACAACCAAATTCATATTAAACCTCCTAACTACTGATGCTGCACTTCATTTTCTGCTTTAATTCGCTTGATCTTGGCGCTATATTTTGGCAAAATGGTATAGATGGATAGATTAATTAAAAGATTCCGCCATTATTTAGTTCCAGGACAGTCAAATAACTTTCGTGCCCGAGCCCTTCATACCAGCTCCATTTTCTTTTATATAATTATTCTTCTCTTCATACAAACTACAAGGCCAATTTTACACACAATCAATCCTAATATTCTAGGTTACGCAACAAACATTACTATGGAGAGGATTCTCCTCTTAGTAAACCAGGAAAGAGCTAAAGTTAACCTTGCTCCATTGAGTGTATCTACTCTGTTACAATCTGCTGCAGCTGCAAAAGCAAGTGATATGTTTAATAAAAACTATTGGGCACACATTTCCCCAACTGGAGTTACTCCATGGACATTTATTACTGGAGCCGGATATCAATATCTATACGCAGGAGAAAATTTAGCCAAAAGTTTTTCCTCCTCAGATGAAGTGGTTGCTGCCTGGATGAAATCACCAACCCATAGAGCGAATATTTTAAAAAAGGAATATACAGAAATAGGACTTGCCGTAATGAACGGAACACTAGCAGGCGAAGAAACTACATTGGTTGTACAAGAGTTTGGAACAAGAGTTAAAAATAAAGCAGTGCTTGCTCAAAATCCGGAAGAGTTACCCAGTGTTACTGTAATTCCCAAAGTTGCTGTTATTCCTACTGGTACAAGTCAAAAAGTAGCATTTATAGATTCATCAGGTCTGCAAGTTGTCCAAAATAAGGAAACTACACCTAAAATACAAGGATCTTCATTTACTAAAAATACCTCTCTGCTTTTAGCAGAATTTCTCTTGCTAGTACTTTTTATTGATAGTATTTATATATGGAAGCATAAAACTGCTCGCATCACAGGTAGAAATTTAAGTCATATTATATTTCTAGCTACCCTCATCGGGGCTATGGTTTCAGCTGGAGTTGGGGTTATACTCTAGGTCTTATATGTTAAATAATAAACAAAATCATTTTTCTCATTATTTGCTACTTTTTATAATACTCTCTATCGGAATAGGTTTATTTTTTTATTTTACAGGCTTGCCATCAAAACAATTTTATGTAGTAATAGCACTTTCAGTATTTTATTTTGTTTGGGGTATAGTTGGTCACGCTCAAGAACGTGATCTTCACATCAAAATTGTGGTAGAATATGCTCTTGTTGCAATCCTGGCAATTATCCTATTGCGTGGAGCCATATTTAAATTTTAGCAGTTATGAAAGGCGTAATTTTAGCTGGAGGACTCGGCACTAGACTTTATCCTCTAACATTTGCTACAAACAAGCATCTTCTGCCTGTGTTTGACAGGCCAATGATATTTTATCCTATACGAACTCTAGTGGAAGCTGGAGTAACCGATATTTTAGTAATTACAAGTGGCCCGCATGCAGGTCATTTTATAAGAGTACTCAAAAATGGAAAAGAATTAGGAATTAGACACCTGGAATATGCATATCAAGAGAAACCAGATGGAGGTATAGCAGATGCCCTTGCTTTAGCGCAAGATTTTGCACACGGTGATAGTATTACAGTTATCCTAGGGGATAATACAACTGATGCAAATATAGGCAAATATATAGAAGAGTTTAGGCAAGGAGCAGTAATTTTTTTGAAAAGTATACCTAAAACTATTATGTTGAAGCGATTCGGCGTAGCCGTATTTGATGATAAAGATAAAAAAAAGCTAATATCAATCGAAGAGAAACCCATGTATCCTAGAAGTAATTTAGTAGCAACAGGCTTGTATATTTACGATAAACACGTTTTTGCCTACATTCAAAAATGTAAACCATCTGGCAGAGGCGAGATTGAAATAACAGACGTTAATAATCTTTATATAAAAAGCGGAAAATTTAAATGGCATGAACTGGATGGATTTTGGTCTGATGCTGGGACATATGAAACTCTTTTTGCCGCGAATCGATATTGGGCGGAAAAGTCAGGCTTATGAAAAATATAAAATTCATTAATGGAGTTGCCATAAAGGTACTCGTAAGACATAAAGACGAGAGAGGATATTTTGAAGAATTAATAAGAGTGAGCGATGATTTTTTCCAAGAAGGATTTGGTCAGCTTTCTCACTCTGTTATGTATCCGGGGGTGATTAAAGCCTGGCATGTACATAAAACTCAAACTGATTGGTGGTTCGTTGCAAGAGGAGATTTAAAAGTTGTTTTATATGATACCCGAAAGAACTCTTCAACATATAAAAACACTAATGAATTCGTCTTAGGCCAACATGGAGACAATTTTATACTAAAAATTCCACCCGAAGTTGCACATGGATGTAAAGTAATTGGGGCAGTTACAGAACTTGTTTATGTTACATCAGCTCCTTATGATCAATCTGAGGAGGGTAGAATACCTCACGATGATCCAAGTATTGGTTACAATTGGCTTAAGATTGCTCCTATTAAATAAGCTATGAAATTACTAGTCACTGGCGGCACTGGTTTCATCGGCAGCAATTTTATCCTATATTGGAATCGTGCTCATCCCAAGGATACAATTATTAACCTTGATAAACTGACTTATGCAGGCAATACTGAAAATCTTTCTTCGGTTGAAAATAATTCCAACTACCGTTTTGTAAAAGGTGATATATGCGATAGAAAGTTAGTTGGGCAATTAATGAGTGATGTGGATGTAGTTGTAAATTTTGCCGCAGAGACTCATGTAGATAGATCAATTGCCTCATCAGCTATTTTTATTCAAACAAACGTTCTTGGAACTCAAGTTCTTCTCGAAGTTGCAAGAAAAGCAAAAATATCAAGATTTCATCATATCTCCACAGATGAAGTATTCGGAAGCCTTGAACTTAATGATTTGAGTAAATTTAATGAACGAACACCATATAATCCCAGAAGTCCATATTCAGCCAGTAAAGCCGGTTCGGATCATTTAGTCAGATCTTACCACTACACTTACGATTTACCTATCACAATTACCAATTGCTCCAATAATTATGGGCCTTATCAATTTCCGGAAAAATTAATTCCACTGGCAATAACCAATATTTTGGAAGAAAAAAAAGTACCTTTATACGGTGATGGACTGCATGTACGAGATTGGCTATATGTAAATGATCATTGTAGAGCAATTGAGTTGGTACTACTTAATGGGAAAATAGGTGAAACATACTGTGTTGGAGCAGAAAATAATTTGTCTAATTTGGAAGTAATCAAAAAAATTATAAAAATATTTGACAAAGACGAAAGTTGGATCAAGCAAGTAAAAGATAGAGCTGGGCATGATCGAAAATATGCAATAGATTCTTCTAAGATTCTAAAAGATCTTGATTGGAAACCGGAGGCTGATTTTGATACTTGGCTTGATAAAACTGTCCATTGGTACAAGATAAATACCGCTTGGTGGAAGAAGTTAAAAAGCAACGATTTTCAAAAATATTATAATTTGCAATACCCAGATCAATGAAAATTCCAATTTTGGCCACAGGACTTTCAGGATTAGTAGGAACAAGAGTCAAAGAATTACTCTCTGATAGTTTTGCATTTACAGATTTAAGTTTAGAAACAGGAGTTGATATTACAAATTTCGAACAGATTGAAGAAAGTATACAAAATAGCCCAGCAAACGTGATTTTACACATGGCTGCAAAAACTGATGTAGATAGTTGTGAGGATGATAAAATCCTAGGAGAAGATGGCGCAGCTTGGCTTGTTAATGTCGTTGGTACCGAAAATATTACAACGTCTGCAGACAAATATGGAAAAAGAGTGGTTTATATCTCAACTGATTTTGTTTTTGATGGAACTAATGAAAAATACAGCGAAGATGATGAACCTAACCCAATCAATTGGTACGCGCAAACTAAATATGAGGGTGAAAATATCATAAATAAATCGGGTATTAGTTCTAGTATTTTGCGTATTGCCTACCCTTATCGCGCCAAGTTTGATGGTAAACGCGATTTTGTTAGAAATATATTAGAAAGATTAAGAAGTAATGAAGCAGTCTATGGTATTATCGATCATATTTTTACCCCAACTTTTATAGATGATATTGCTAGTGCTCTGAATGTTTTTTTAAAAAGAGAATTGCCTGGAATTTATCATGTAGTTGGAAGTCAAAGTTTGACAACCTATGATGCTATAAGAAAAATTGCAGATATTTGGCATTTTAAAGCTAGAATTAAAAAAGTTGATCGGGCAACATATTTTCTGGATAGAGCATTTCGGCCTAGAAAGTTAGCCCTCAAAAATGATAAAATAGCAAAACTAGGTATTGAAATGAGACGTTTCGATGAAGGATTAGAAGAGGTAAAACGCCAAATGCTTATGTGAATAAAACAATATTAGTAAAGTCTTTTTGACAAATATCAAAGATCAGATTGTATGATCTTTGTCCGCCAGCCCCGCCGATGGCGGAGCCAGCTGGCGGATTTAATTTTTAATAATATTATATGACAATAGCAGTTATCGGACATGGGTACGTTGGATTAGTAACAGCGGCAGTGTTTGCTGATTTGGGTAATACTGTCTGGGTTGTAGGTAGAACTGTAGAAAAGATAGAAAAATTAAATAAAGGTATTACCCCTTTTTTTGAACCGGGCCTTGCAGAAATGGTAAGTCACAATTTATCGGCTGGTAGACTCAAGTTTACCTTGAGCTACGAGAATGCGATTGCCGAAGCTAAAATTGTTTTTATTTGTGTTGGAACTCCTTCAAAATCAACTGGTGAAGCCGATTTATCTTCAGTCTTTGCGGTCGCATCGGCCGTAGGTAAATATTTAAATGGATATACTGTAGTGGTAACAAAAAGTACCGTACCTGTAAGAACAAATCGCCGAGTAGCAGCTATTATAAAAAAGACTAAACCAAAAAAAGCTTTATTTGATATAGCCTCTTGTCCGGAGTTTTTGAGGGAAGGAAGTGCTTTGGCTGATACATTAAATCCGGATAGGATTGTATTTGGAGTTGATAGTAGTCGAGCGAAAGATCTTTTACTTGATCTGCATAAACCCATTGATGGAGCTAGAATTGTAACAACAATAGAAACTGCAGAGATGATAAAATATGCTTCAAACTCATTATTGTCAACAAAAATTTCCTTTGCGAACGCTATGTCATTTATCTGTGATACAGTTGGAGCAGATGTTGAAGTTGTATTGACCGGTGTAGGACTGGACAAGAGATTAGGAAGAGCGTTTCTATACCCGGGAGTAGGTTTTGGCGGTAGTTGTTTTCCAAAAGACGTTAAAGCTTTAATAGCTATAGCTCAAAAATATAACTATGACTTTACACTTCTTAAATCGGTATATCAAATCAATGAAGAAGCGAAATCTAGATTCGTTGATAAGGTTATTAAGACTCTCGGTGGAGTAAAAGGTAAAACTCTCGCTGTCTGGGGACTTTCTTTTAAGCCCAACACAGATGATATGAGAGAAGCTCCGTCAATTGATATTATAAAAAGCTTACAGAAACAAGGAGCCGACATTAGAGCATTTGATCCGGTAGCAATGGAAAATGCACGACAAATACTAACTAATATCACTTATTGTAATAATCCCAAGGATGCGGCAAAAAATGCTGTAGCACTTCTAGTACTAACGGAGTGGAATGAGTTTAAGCAATTAGATTTAGCCCAGATCAAGCTTGTGATGAGTAAACCTTATTTATTTGATGGTAGAAACATTTATAATCCGACTAAAGTAAAATCATTAGGATTTCATTATAAAGGAGTGGGTAGAAATTAGAAAGGAATATTATGAAAAAAAGAGCATTAGTAACCGGCATAACTGGGTTTGCTGGTAGTCATCTGGCAGAACTTTTACTTGCTGAAAAGGTTGAAGTGCATGGAGTACTAAGATGGCGATCAAAAAGTGATAACATTGATCATATTAAGGACAAAATACATTTTCATGAGGCTGATCTACTTGACGCTCATTCACTTTATAAGATGATAGATGAGGTTAAACCTCATTACATTTTTCATCTTGCTGCACAATCTTATGTCCAATCATCCTGGGCCTCACCTTCAAATACTCTAGAGGTAAACATAATTGGCTCTGTACATTTATTTGAAGCTGTAAAAAAGAGTGGTCTTGATATTTCTATACAAATTGCCTGTTCTTCAGAAGAATATGGACGGGTGTATCCAGATGAATTGCCGATTCTAGAAACGAATCCTCTCCGCCCACTTTCTCCATATGCGGTATCTAAGCTTGCCATGGATTATTTAGGCTATCAATATTTCGAAAGTTATGGCATCAATATAATTAGAACTAGAGGTTTTAACCACACTGGGCCGAGGCGTGGTGATGTTTTCTCGGAATCCACATTCGCGAGACAAATTGCAGCAATAGAGAAAGGTAAACAAGAGCCCATTGTTAGAGTCGGTAACTTGGATGCGGTGAGGGATTATACAGATGTTCGTGATATGGTGAGGGCTTATTTCTTATCAGTCCAAAAGTGTAAACCCGGGGAAGTATACAACATAGCAAGCGGAAAAGGCTGGAAAATTAGAGATGTTTTGAATTTACTACTATCTTTTAGCAAGAGTAAAATAAAAATAATCCATGATAAAGAGAGAATGCGACCATCTGATGTTGATGTCTTGATAGGTGATGCTTCAAAATTTATGAAAAAAACTGATTGGAAACCAGAAATTCCAATTACCAAAACTTTGCAAGACCTTCTCAATTATTGGCGAGAAAGGGTATGAATTCATTTGTATATGGTTACATGTTTGGTTACTGGAGGAGCGGGATTTATAGGTTCTCACTTATGTGAAGAGTTAATTGCAAATGGATACAAAGTTTATTGCGTTGACAATTTAATCACAGGTAACAAAAAAAATATTGATAATCTTTTTTCAAATCCCCGATTTCATTTTATATCTTGGGATATTACAACACCATTAACAAGTGATTTAAAGAAGATACTATCTAAAGTAGACTACCTTTACCATCTGGCATCTCCTGCAAGTCCTCCGCAGTACATAAAATATTGGCGGCAGACAATTCTAGTTAATACGATTGGAACATACTACATGTTAGAGCTTGCAGCAAAAACTAATGCTTCATTTCTTCTCGCCTCAACTTCAGAAGTTTATGGTAATCCATTAGTTCACCCCCAGAAAGAGAACTACCACGGCAATGTAAATCCAGTTGGAACTAGAGCTTGTTATGATGAAAGCAAGAGACTTTCTGAGACCTTAACTATGGAATATGTAAGAAAAAAACATTTAAAAGCCAGAATTATTAGAATTTTTAATACGTATGGGCCAAAAATGCAATCAAACGATGGGCGAGTAATATCAAATTTTATAACTGCTGCACTTTCTGGTAAACCTTTGACTATGTATGGGGATGGAATACAAACTAGATCTTTTTGTTATGTCCAAGATATGGTTATTGGTATCATATCTGCTATGGAGACCGCGGGGATTGATGGCCAAGTTATTAATATAGGAAATCCTGATGAAAAAACAATAAAGCAATTGGGAGAGTTAATTTTGAATCTAACCAGATCAAAATCAAAATTAATTTCTATAAAGTATAGAGATGAAGACGATCCAATCAGGCGCAAACCTGACATTGGTCGAGCAAAAAGACTTCTGGGATGGCACCCCAAGACCTCGCTTCGAACTGGACTTACCAAGACAATTGATTACTTCCGCAGTCTATGAAAATAGTTCATATTATTCCTACATTCAACGAAAAAGAGAATATAGGTCAAATGATTGAAACTATTAACGAAATTGGAACAAAATATCCTAGATGGAGTAATGAAGTTCTAATCGTTGATGATTATTCTGCCGATGGCACAGCACATGTAGTTTCCGAATTTAAAAAAAAATACTCAAACTTACATTTACTTTTAAAGAAAAAAGAGGGACTTGGTCGAGCGTTAATTAAAGGGTACGAGTACGCATTAAATAAATTAGATGCCGATGTAGTTATTCCAAATGACGCTGATTTTCAATGGGAACCAAGGGATTACCCAAAGTTAATTAAAAAAATTGAAGAAGGTTTCGATGTTGTTGTTGCCTCACGTCATGTTCCTGGTGGAAAAGTGGTAGGATGGAATTGGTTTAGAAAACTAAATCATGATATATCTAATTCATTGTTGGCTTGGTGGATTGCTGGAGTGCATGAAGTGAAAGATCACGCTGGAAACTTTAAAGCAATTAGGGTTCAAGGAATATTAGACCAAGTTCCCTTGACCAAAATGCGAAATGCTGGTTTTTCTTTTCAACTTCACATTCTATACGAACTGTCAAAAACTTCTGCAAAATTTACCGAAGTTCCAGTAATTTTCCGAAAAAGAAAATTTGGAAAATCTAAGATTGGCTTCAATCGCTACTATATTCGAGATGTTTTCGAGTATATAAGAAGTAGTATTCTAATCCGTTTGGATAGATCAAAAAAATTCATAAAATATTGCTTTGTGGGTGGATTAGGTTTCATAATTCAAACATTAATCTCTAAACTACTTATCATTCTTAAGGTTAACCCGGGTTTATCTGTATCGGTAGGCGCCGAGGGAGCAATCCTTTCTAATTTTATACTAAATAATATTTGGACTTTTAAACATAAGAAAATTATAGGAAGTAGAATATTTCATAAATATATTCAATTTAATATTATTGCATTTGGAGCCGTTGTAATTCAAGGACTGGTAGTTGCAGCAGGTACTTATCTATACGGTGTCTCTACTTGGTTTCTCTTTATGGTGACGGCTATAGTTTTTATCGTCATCCCTTATAGTTTTTTTATGTACAATCGATTTATTTGGAAAAAACATAAGTGAACAAAAAATATCTTCTTATTATCCTTGTTGCGGCAGTTCTCATCCTAGCTGCCTTCTTAAGACTTTATAAAATTCGAGAATATATGACATTTCTGGGTGATGAAGGCAGAGATGTTCTTGTGGTCAAAAGAATGATAGTTGACCATAAATTTACTCTTCTTGGACCAATTACCAGTGTGGGCTCAATTTATATGGGGCCAATTTACTACTATTTTATGGTCCCTTTTCTTTGGGCTTGGAAGCTCGATCCAGTAGGTCCAGCCGTAATGGTAGCTATTGTTGCCATTTTAACGGTTGGTTTGATCTTCATCACAGGTGCTAAATTTTTCCACACCGCTGTTGGTTTAATTGCATCTTTATTATATGCAACCTCACCTCTGACAATCGCTTACGGCAGATCATCCTGGAATCCCAATATAGTACCTTTTTTTTCAATACTTGCGATTTATTCCTTACTTGAGGTAGTTGTCAATAAGAAGTTTAAGTGGCTTATAATCATAGGCTTTTCACTTGGTATTTTATTACAACTTCATTATGTTACTCTTATATTAATTCCAGTAGTAATTTCATGCCTTGCTTTAATACGATTTCGTATTCCTATCAAGATTTACTTTTATTTTATTCTTTCTTGGATTTTATCTTACAGCCCGTTTTTACTTTTTGAATTACGACACCAATTTGTAAATTCACAATCGGTTTTGAGATTTATAACTGAACAGAACTCAACCTCTAAATTTGATCTTTTTGCTATTTTTAACAGTTTAAGCGATCTGTTAGTTCGCCTTTTTTGGAGGTTAGTTATTGTTAAGAATGCTGAATTTGCAAAATTATTTATAGCGAGCTTGATAATTTTTTTATTTTTCTATACGCCTAAAATTAAAAAGAATCAAAAATTATATATCGCTTTAAAAATACTAATTATTTGGTTAACTATCGGAATTTTGTCGTTTAGTCTTTATCGGGGAGTGGTATATGATTATTATTTTGGGTCACTTTTTGTTTTACCGTTTCTATTAACTGGTATTTTCTTTTATAACATATGGAATTCTAATAATTTGGGTAAAATATTTAGTCTATTGTGCCTTATTTTTATTATTTTAATTCACTTTGAAAATAGCCCCTTGGCAATTGAACCTAATAATATGCTTAATAATACAAAAGAAATATCGACTTTTGTTTATAATAAAACAGAGGGCAAGCCATATAATTTCGCACTACTTGCTCCAAGGAACTCTGATCATGCTTATAGATATTTTCTCGAAATATGGGGACATCCTCCAATAACGATCGCAAATGAGGTAGTAGATCCTAATAGAAATACGGTTACCGACCAGCTTCTGATAGTTTGCGAAGAGAAAGTTTGTCAACCATTGGGACATCCTCTTTGGGAGATTGCAGGATTTGGTAGGGCTGAAATTATTGGTCAGTGGGATGTGGTTACAACAAAAGTTTTTCACCTAAATCATTACAAAGAAACATAATAATCTTGAAGGAAACCTACTTGTCAGTTATCATACCTTGTTATAACGAAGAGAGAAATCTCCGCCTGGGTGCTTTAGAAAATGTTGCACACTTTCTTAATAAAAAGAATTATTTTTGGGAAGCAATCATTGTAGATGATGGAAGTACTGATGAAAGTCGGAGGCTAGTAAAAGATTTTATAGTAGAACACCCCAAATTTAAACTTATTGAGAGAAGTCATCAGGGGAAAGCCGCAACGGTAATAGCGGGAGTTTTAACTTCCTGGGGAAAATATATTTTATTTACAGATTTGGATCAGGCCACTCCCATAAACCAGTTGGATAAACTGATGCCATTTTTTTCTAAGGGATACGATATGGTAATAGGTTCAAGAAATACAAAACGACGGGGTGCACCTCTACTTCGCAGAACGATGGCTTTTGGTTTTATTCTGCTGAGAAATTTAATTCTCAATCTTGGCATAAGGGATACTCAATGTGGATTTAAAATCTTTACAGATCAGGCTGCGAAAAATATTTTTCCTAAACTTAAGTTATACGACCTTAAAAGGAGTGCTCATGGTTCAACAGTGACTGCAGGATTTGATGTGGAAATATTATATTTAGCTAAACATATGAGATATAAGATCGCCGAAGTGCCCGTTGAATGGCATTATCAAGAAACTCGGCATGTCAATCCATTAAAAGATTCAATCGAAGGATTACAGGACTTAATCAAGATACGCAGAAACGAAATAAGTGGTGCATATAAAACTTAAGTCAATCTCGTGAATTATTTCAGATTTACAATATTTAGTATTTGTTTTACATTCTCACTATTAATTCTTGCTATTTACTCTTATTCCCAGATAGATCTGAACCTTACACTTTCTTCAAATTCTTCTTACCAAGCCATGCAGCAGCAACTCACTGCTCTTGGATACTTCAATCGTCCTGCTTCTACTTTTGTTTTTCTAGTAATTATCTTATTGTTATTTACTTTATACTTTTTAGTCCTAAACTTGGTTAGGCTAAAGAAACTTACAATTGCCAACGTAAAGTCACTCATTATCATAAGTGTAGTTATTTTATTTTTTTCATATCCAGCTTTTTCCCACGATCTGTTCAATTATATGTTCGACGCCAGAATAATGACTAAATATCATTTAAATCCTTATACATATAAAGCTCTAGACTTTCCAGCAGATTTATGGGTTCGTTTCATGCATTGGACACATAGAATTTACCCTTATGGTCCAATCTGGCTAGCAATTACTTTACCATTTTCTTTTTTGGGACTTGGTAAATTTGTTATTACTCTAGTTAACTTTAAACTAATGTTTGCGCTATTTCATTTAGGTAATATACATATTATCTCGAAAATATTAGAAAAAATTTCTCCTAAAAGAGTACTTTACGGAGTTGCATTTTATGCTTTTAATCCGTTAATTTTGATAGAATCCTTAGTTAGTCCGCATAATGAAGTAGTTATGCTCTTTTTACTTTTACTTTCTATCTATATGATATTTGTTAAAAAAAACTTAATAGCAGGAATAATATTTTTAGTTGCTTCGGCAGGAGTAAAGTTTGTCACCATAGTCCTTTTGCCTTTATTTTTAATGAGTAAATGGTTCAAAAATTTAAGTAAAGTTAATCATACCCTCAATATTGTTTTAATCTTATTAATCGCTTCAATTATTTTGGAAATATATTATCGTGAACCATATCCTTGGTATTTTATTTTACTATTGGGAGTAGCAGCTCTCCAGAATGATACAAAAATTAATATATTACTTACAGGAGTGAGTATTGGTACTTTACTTCGATACGTTCCATATCTTTACCAAGGATCTTATACTACCTGGGTTACAAATACTCAGAATTGGATATTTTTCACTACACTCGTTTTATCGCTTGCAATTATTTTATTTGATTTATTGAAAAGAAAAAACTTGAAAATTTAAATATGGAATTAATGCTTATTTCTATTTTAGTAATCGTTACTTTTCTAACTAGAATAATTAATCTTTTAAACATACCTATTTTTACAGATGAGGCTATCTACATTCGCTGGGCTCAAATTGGTTTAGCTGATCCAGCCCACAGATTTATAGCCCTTACAGACGGTAAACAACCACTCTTAACCTGGATAATGTATCCGTTTTTGAAAATTTTTACAGATCCCCTTTTTGCCGGTAGATTTGTCTCTGTTCTATCCGCAGTTTTTGCAGTTTGTGGAATATATCTGATAGCAAGAGAATTATTTAGTAGAAAAGTCGCTTTATTTGCTAGCATTCTATATATTTTTTCGCCTTTTACTCTGATTTATGATCGTTTGGCGTTGATGGATAGTTTACTGGCAATGTTTGCTATCTGGAGTCTGTATCTACATATTCTACTAGTCAGACGCTTGAGGTTAGACATAGCTTTAATTTTGGGTATTATTATTGGCCTGGCAATGTTAACTAAATCATCAGCCCTTTTTTTCATCTACCTTTTTCCAGCGAGTCTAATTCTTTTCGATTTAAAACAGAAGGAAATTATTCAAAGATTTTTTAAATGGAGCGCATATGTAGTTATCAGTAGTGTTATAGCTTTAGTTATGTATAATTCTCTAAGACTTTCGCCCTGGTTTTATATTATTGAGCAAAAAAATCTTACATTTATACGTACATTCAGTGACTTCGTATCTGATCCTTTCGTTTCATTAATACCTAATTTGCATGGACTATTTATTTGGTTATTTGAGTATATTACTTTACCCGTTTTTGTTGTAGTAATTGCTGGACTTCTTTGGGGAATTAAAGGTAGAGACAGAAAAATAATCTATCTTTTTGTTTGGTTTATAGTCCCATTTTTGGCTCTTGCTGCTTTTGGATTTGTAATATTTCCACGCTTTGTACTTTTTATGACACTCCCGCTACTGCTAATTGCGGCATTAGCAATCGATCAAATTACTCAATGGAGAGGCCTGATTTACGCAAAATCAAACGTTGCCAAATACATATTCGCTTTGTTAATCTTCTGTTTTCCTTTTTACCAATCACTAGTTTTGATAATTTCTCCTGTTCATGCTGCAATTCCAAGAACTGATAGAAATCAACTTTTTGACGATTGGCCATCAGGTTATGGTGTAAATGAAGTTATCTCTTATATAAATGAAAAATCAAAGGAGGGAAAAGTAGTTTTAGGCACCGAAGGAACTTTCGGTCTAAATCCTGCTGTCTATGAAATATATCTGGGAAGTAATAAAAATGTTGAGATTCACGGGTACTGGCCAGTCGGCGAAGTTCCACCAGAGCTAATTGAAAAAGCAAAAACATACCCTACTTATTTAGTATTTAAAGAGAAACAAATTATACCGCCTGAGTGGCCACTACAAGAAGTTGCAAAATATAGAAGAGGATTGGGAAATACATACCTTTTATTTTACCAGGTTATCGATAGGGATTAAGTGTATGAAGAATTTTTTAGGTCTTCTTCTACTTCTTATTATCGTATTTTTCTATACTCGGCCATATTTTCGTACTGGATTCTTCCCAACCCACGATGGGGAATGGGCGGTAATAAGACTAGCAGAGATGAAAAGGGAAATTAAAGACTTACAAATTCCGCCGCGTTGGTCAGATTATCTTAATCACGGTTACGGTTATCCTCTTTTTAACTTTACTTATCCTTTACCATATTATCTCGGGGTGGCTATACATTCTGTAGGTTTTGGACTGACAGACACAATCAAAATTTTATTTGTTGGAAGTGTAGTTATTTCAACAATATTTATGTACTTATTAGGTAAGGAACTGGTTAGTAAATTAGCTGGAGTTATAGCAGCTAATTTTTATATTGTAGCTCCGTATCGTTTGGTAGACTTGTATGTCCGTGGATCGATTGGTGAATCACTAGCATTTGCCCTTTTCCCAATTTTGATGCTTGCTGGAGTCAAATACATTTTAAAGCCTAGTACTATGCGTATGTGTATCTGCTCTGCTGCGCTAGCATCTTTAATTCTAACTCACAATGTTATGGCAATAATTTTTATTCCTTTCTGGATTGTATTTTTATACATAATTGTACTCAGTTATTATGAAGACATTTGGAAGTATAGTTGGCGATACTTCACACCAATGTTAATATTGGGTCTCGGAATAGCCGCCTTTTTTTTCATCCCGGCGCTGCTTGAAAAAAAATATATCATTTTATCCTCTTTAAAGTTAGCAGATGTAACTGAGCATTTTATCCCAACTGCTGAATTTATTAGTTCGACTTGGAGCTACGGGCTTAAGCCCTCCTTTCAGCTGGGCTATTTTCAGATAGCTGCAACTGGGTTAACGCTTTTGACATTTTTACTTACAAATCCCCTTCAAAAGAAAAAATACGCTAGAATTTATTTTTATTTACTTTTTTCTATTCTGATTCTTATTTTTTTAACTAATGGATCATCATTATTTGCCTGGAATTTTCCGCCTTTGTCATGGATAGATTTCCCCTGGAGACTCATGGGAATTTTAATATTTTTTCTAGCTCTATCGACTATCATACTCTCAATCAACAAAGCAAGTTCGATAGTTGCGATTATCTTGGTCTCTGGAGCAATAATAGTCAATTTGCACTCGGCTGTCCCAAGTGAATATATAGACAAACCTGATTCATATTATGAAACAAATGATGCTACAACTACCTCGCTCGATGAATTGATGCCAATTTGGGTAGGCAGTAAACCTGCTAATCGATATACTAATAAAGTTGAGGCAGAATTTGGAAACGCAACTTTTGAAGATGTTAAATATAATTCTAAATCCATTACTTTTGCCACGGTTTCAAATGACCCTAGTGATATAAGGGTCAACACTATTTATTATCCAGGTTGGGAGTTTACTGTGGACAAAACTAAAGTTGATTTAAATTATTCAAATTCAGGCGGTCTAATGACTTTTACTGTGCCAGATGGGAAACACGTCATTGAAGGAAAATTTGTGAGTACACCTATAAGAAGACTTTCAGAAATAATATCAACTCTTTGCTTGGGAATTATAATTGCAATTATTTCTATCTATTTTCTATCTTCTTTAAAGCGACCTAACAATGAAAAATAGAGTTTTAAAATTATTTTATCTAGCTGTGGTTCTTCTCCTTTCGTTTGCTATTATTAGACCTTTCTTGTCAGATAGTTATTTCCCTATGCATGATGACACACAACCTGCCAGAGTTTACCAGATGGCAAAAGCACTTTCTTTAGGACAATTTCCAGTGAGGTGGGTCCCTGACTTAGGTTACGGTTATGGGTATCCTTTGTTCAATTTCTATGCGCCTTTACCCTATTATATTGGTGCATTATTTAATTTAGTTGGTTTTGACGTTATTTGGGCAACAAAAATAATGATAATTTTGGGAATTCTACTTGCTGGTGTTAGTATGTTTTTCTTGGTTTCCGAAATCAGCGGAGATATTGCAGCAGTTGTATCTGCAATTCTTTATATGTACGCACCTTATCATGCTGTTAATATATATATTCGGGGAGCAGTAGGGGAAATTTATACATATGGGCTATTTCCATTACTGCTTTTGGGAATATATAGTATTTCTACTACAAGAAGCAATATTGCCAATTCTTCAAAAATAAAAAACAGTTTTCTAATCGCTAGTATGAGCTTTGCCGCAATTCTTCTTTCGCACAATATAGTAGGTTTGATTACTGCACTATTTTACATTTTAGGTTTAATACTTTATCTATTCTTTTTTATTCTTTCGAGGAAGAGTGAAAATCGTCTGCCTTTCTACGTTTCAATATTTTTAGTGGGCATTGGCTTGTCTGCTTTTTTTATTTTACCAGCACTAGTAGAGAGTAGATATACTAGAGTATCTGATTTGATCAAGGGTGGAAGCGATTTCAGAAATCACTTTGTTTACGCCGATCAGCTTTGGGATTCTCCTTGGGGTTATGCTGGATCTGCCCAAGGTAGAGAAGACGGAATGTCTTTTAAAATAGGGAAGTTTAATTTGATCATAGGATTATTGACTCTACCTTTACTTTATATTCTTTATAAAAGAAAACGTATTGATGCTAATCATTTGTCGTTAATCACCTATTTATTATCACTTTTTATTTTATCAATTTTCATGATGTTAGAAATATCAAAATCAATATGGGAGAAAGTTCCATTTCTTGCCTATATTCAATATCCTTGGAGATTTCTTAACTTTACACTCCTGGCTCTTTGTGTACTAACTGGACTGTCATTTAAATATGTTAATAAGTCAACGCAAGCAGTAGCAGCAACGACTATAGTTGTTATTGCTTTATTTATTAATATAAAATATTTTGTTCCAAGAGTTTATTTGGAAAGTAACCCTGCTGATTATATAAGTGAGCATAATTTAAAATATAAAATTTCCAAGATATCTGATGAGTATCTCCCGCCAGAATTTAAAGTACCACAATTACCTTCCGAAATAGCCAGACAATCAATAGAAAATAAAGATAATTTTACGATTGCGCAACAAGAGTTTGATTTACCGACAATCAAGATATATC
>Ga0213870_1000102_pt1 | contig 42570 bp, 40 predicted proteins | sample WICALVC2017_Meta_FD_160119 | JGI IMG/M metagenome (GOLD analysis project Ga0213870, IMG submission 160119) | Freshwater microbial communities from subterranean cave lake in Wind Cave National Park, South Dakota, United States - WICALVC2017 | ecosystem: Environmental > Aquatic > Deep subsurface >...
ACAGCAAAAGGATTGCCCCCACTTTCTTTTTGACATATTTGTGATGCTTGTTGAGCTCGGAAGTCATCATAGCCAAAATATGGTTTCAGATATTCAACAGCACAGTATCCTGTCCCCAAAGGACAATGACCTAAGCTACCTCCATCTGGGGGTGGGGCGGAGGGAGTTCCTGATCCAGGTGTAATAGGTGCAGAAGTTGGATAATTTGAATATTGCTGTTCTATCTGTTTACTTACTGCCCATGGCAAATTTTCTTGTTGCCTCAGTCTAATAGCAATTGGAAGTGCATCTCCTTGTTGATTAAGCAGTCCTAGAACATTATCAGAATTCTCTTGGGCTAAATTATTATTTCCGATTTTACTTCTTTGACTTAAGACTTTTTCACTAACTTCATGCGGTAATTGCACATTTGCAAATTTCAAGGCTTCTTTGTCGGCAGTTGTTTTTAGGCCAAATAAACCTCTAATTAAATCCCCAATATAAGTAAAAAAACTGGGGATATTTCGGAGTCCCTTCTCCGGAGTTTGATCGGATTTACATAGTCGATATAACCCGTGAGTATTATCAATTACTGATTGTGCTGGAGTGACTGCGGCACCTTTTGGACTAAAAGTGTTACAGATATCTTCAAGTTCTGCATCAGTTTTACTTTCTTTCAATCTGTCTTCAATAGCTACTGTGGGAATAGGACTAGGAGTAGAAGTAAGCATAGGATAATAGGTTGGAGTGGGAATTGGAGGGGTTGCCGCAAGTGTTAGGTTATGAGGTAGAAAGGTCGATAATAAAAACGAAAAAAGAAAAAGACTGAATCCAGGCAGTAACTTCCTCATTAAATCTAGTATAGCAAAGAAAAAGCGTTTAGCGTATAGCGTTTAGCGATTAGCTTGTGGTACCCGTGCTACTTATGCTACCTGTGGTACTTTTTATTATATCTTCTTTCTTCCAAGCTGCGAACTTACACTTGGGGTAATTGCTGCATCCGTAGAATTGCTTACCGCGACGGGTCCTTTTTACAATAATATCTCCACCGCAACTTGGGCAAATTAAACCCGCTTTCTCTACAATCGTTTTCGTAAATTTACATGTAGGATAGTTACTACAAGCTAAAAATTTCCCGAATTTGGAAAGACGATAAACTAAATCACCTCCGTCTTTGGGACACTTTTCCGAGGTTGTACCGAGGTCTACCTTGACTCTCTCGGCCTGTTTATAAACTAGGTCAACTTTAACTTTGAAAGGAGCGTAAAAATCACTCATAACAGAATTCCAGACTAGCTGACCGCTTGCTATGTTATCTAAATCATCTTCCATCTTGGCAGTGAATGAAACATCAAATATATCTGGAAAATATTTAACTAAAAAATCGTTAACAGGATAACCCAGGTCAGTTGGCTTAAATTTCCTCTCAATTTTTTCTACGTATTTGCGATCTTGAATTGTTGAGATTATGGGAGCATATGTTGATGGCCTGCCTATTCCCTTTTCTTCAAGTGTTCTTATAAGTGTGGCCTCTGTATATCGGACAGGGGGTTCAGTAAACTTCTGTTGAGGCAAAATTTGCAGCATTTTCAAAACCTCGCCCGATTCAAGAAGAGGCAATTCTTTCTTTTCTTCCCAGGTCTGAACTTGATCGTAAATCACCATCCAACCAATAAACTTTATCTTTTCACCTGTTGACTTCAAGATATATTTATATCCATTCTTAGAAGCCACAACTAAAACGACAGTTTGATCAAAAACTGCTTCATTCATCTGGCAGGATAGAAATCTTCTCCAGATCAGACTATATAAAAGATCTGCTTCGCGACCAAATTTGTCCGACAATGATTTAATCTTTAATTCTTTTATCTGGTCTGGTCTGATTTTTTTAAAATCACTGCTTGCTAAAAGCTTTATATCGGTAGGCCTTATTGCTTCATGGGCTTCCTGAGCTACTTTGGATTTAGTTTTATAAAATTTGGGATTTACTGGTAAATAATCTTTTCCATATACATTATTTAAATAGCCTCTTACCATGCTGATTGATTCTGTTGAAAGATTGGTTGAATCTGTACGATGATAAGTAATAAGACCTTCTTCATATAGACTTTGTGCAGTCCTCATTGTGCGTTTTGCACTCCAGCCAAATTTATTTGCCGCTTGCTGCTGTAATGTGGAAGTGATAAACGGTGGAGACGGATATCTTGTTGCCTCTTTTGCCTCAACGTTTATAACTTGATAATCCGAAACTTTTAAATCCGCAACAATTTTATCTGCCGTTTCTTTATTTTTTACATCTGCTTTTTTTGCTTCAACTTCTATTAGTCTTGCAATTAATTTGTTCTCAGTTCTTTGTTCTAGGTTCTTAGTTTTTTCCAACTCCACATCAATAACCCAATATTCCTCAGGTTTAAATGCTTCTATTTCTCTTTCTCGCTCAACTATTAATCTCACAGCAACCGACTGCACTCGTCCTGCAGAAAGCCACCTTTTGTTCAATTTGTACCAAAGTAGAGGAGAAAGTTTATACCCAACTATTCTGTCCAAAATACGCCGGGCTTGTTGCGCATCGACAAGTTGCATATCTATCCCGCGAGGATTTTGCAGCGCATGCGCTATTGCGGATTCTGTAATCTCGTGAAAAACAATTCGCTGAAAATTATCAGGTAAATTACGACCATTTTGAAATTTACCAATTCTTCCTCTGGTACTTTTGCTACTTTTGCTACTTTTGCTACCTTTGCTACCTTTGGTACCTTTTATTAACTCAGTCACATGCCAGGCTATCGCTTCACCTTCCCTATCCGGATCAGTTGCCAATATAATCTTGCCTGCTTCTGCCGCTATTTTTTTTAACTCAGAGATTCTTTTCTTTCTCTCCGGTATTGCCTGATAATCAGGCATAAATTCATATAGATTTTTATTCTTGGTTCTTAGTTCTTGGTTCTTAGTTCTTGGTTGTTCTGTTTCTTTAATCTCGATCCCTATTTTCTTCTTTGGCAAATCCCTGATATGTCCCATGGTTGCCTCAATCTGGTACTGGCTACCCAAAAATCGGGATAGAGTTTTAGCTTTGGTTGGTGATTCAACTATTACTAAATTCATAAAATTGTGCTTTCTTGATAACAAATCATTTTATCTTAGTTGTCAAGCAGCATGAGATTTTCGTTTTGCCCTTCTCTCAAAAATCACTTTCTGAATGGTAAATCGTACGACTTGCTTCATGGTTTCACCAAAAGGCAATTCTATCCAACTATCATAAAAGCCTCCAGGATAAGGTAAGCTGTAGCGAATTTTACGTGCAAACATATTTAGAGCTTGATTGATGGTAGGAGCTAAATCATTAAATCCAAATGGATGAAAACTTGCAGGTGATTCCTCGGAAAACTGTCTCCAATAAGTTTCTGCGGTATTTTTTAAAGAAAGTTCTTCTGAAAAATAGCTGGTAGGAGTTCCATTAAATTGTTTCATTCTTTTATTAAATATTTCTTCCAATTCCTGATTTCTTAAGTCTATGGAATATTTTTCTCTAACTTTATCTCTTATGTGACCTGTTATACGACTAATTGCAGTTTCTTGAAGCATGACTGCCAGAAGTGTAACAGATAAAGGCAATATGAAATCATCACTTCGTACTCTTCTAATATACTCATTTGTTGCTTTAGTAAATTTACCTGAAAAGCTAGCAGACCAGCCTAATGATGCCATTGAAGTATAATATTCAACTAACTTACGAAGCAGTCCGGTCCAACTCTTATGGTACCAAAGGGTCGGTAGATTATCTAAGCTATCAAAAACCTTGTGCTCCGCAGCTTTTCCACTAGTATCAAGGCGTAAAATATCAGCTAAATATGTCTTGCTGTTAACTGCATTTAATGCCTGAAGAGTTACAATCTGATCTGGAGTAATACTATAGCTTAACCAACCTCTGTCTCTTTTATCTGGTATAATTAATTTGTCTCCTTCCAACCTCGACCCAGGAACATTCTCTAATACGTCATGCAAATTAATAATTTCTATATCATCTAGCACTTCTTCCTTTGTCTTTGGGTTATTATTGGCTAATCTATCTTCTCGTGCAGTAAGATAATATCTCACCATTCTCTGTGGATGACAGATAAATTGTTCACCAGATTTTCTTCTCGGTTCCCGACCATAAGTATATGCTTGATTTGCAAAATTTAAGGAGGCTTTATACCTTTCTGAAGGGATTCCCCAAAATTCCAATGTATCACTGTTAATTTTTTCAATACCATTAAGAAACTCTTCCTCATTGGGATAACCAAAAAATTTAAAAGTTCTTATACTAATGTCATCTGTAGGGATTAAATCAGCTTCACTCTCGTCGAGTATAGAAATTAATTCTTCTCCTAGAATTGAATATATATCAGGATGTCTAGTTAAAAGTCTATGTGTAGCTGAGAGGCCTAATTTTTCATCTTTCGGAAAAGTTTCAGATCCTACACCAACAAGTCGCTCCAAAAGGAATGATCTAACTCTATTTTCTAATTCTTCCTGAGTAGGATATTCTACAGGAATACCTCTTGACATTGCTGCAAAATAAAGCGGAACACTACTCTCAGAGGGGTTGCGAATAAAAGGTAAGACTAAGTAAGTTAAATAACGATTGGGCGGGACTATACTTTCGGCTTCTGATTTGTTCATTAATTATTTAAATTCAAATATCACATTAGACTCCATATGTTCCACTGCCAAGATTTTTTATAAATCCTTTCATTTCCATCATGGTAAGAATACTTCCTAATTTATTTGAAGAAATCCCCGTTTTTCTGATTATCTCATCAAAATGGAGATTTTCTCTTTTTAATATTTCAATAATTTTTATCTCTTCTTTTGTTAATTTATTTATTTTCTCATTTATTGGGTTATTAGTTGATTGGATAATTGGATAATTGGATAATTTTAATTCTTCAAGTATATCTCCTACCTCCGTTACCATTTTAGCTCCCTGTTTAAGAAGAATAGTTGGACCCTTTGAAAGCGAGGAAGTAATTGGACCAGGGACTGCAAAAACCTCCCGCCCTTGTTCCGCGGCGTAGCGGGCAGTAATAAGAGAGCCACTATCTTGCGCTCCTTCTGTCACAACCACGCCCAGAGATAATCCGCTAATAATTCTGTTTCTGGCTGGAAACATGCCGCGGTCTGCAAACATACCTATGGGAAACTCAGAGATAACAAGGCCTGCTTTTTTTATAATTTTCCAGTAAATTGTCGCATTAGACTTGGGATGAATAAGATCTACACCGCAACCCAAAACCGCAATTGTAGATCCGCCGGCATCAATTGCAGTCTGGTGAGCAACAGCGTCCACTCCATACGCCATACCAGATACGATAGTTAATCCTGCATCCACCAATCCGGTAGTTATTTCGCGAGTAACTTGTTCTCCATATTGTGTAATATTGCGAGTGCCTACAACAGCTATAGTCTTTTTTTTTAACCAATCTTTATGTATATCACCTCTAATATAGAGTACAAATGGAGGACTGGCTATTTCTTTGAGAAGTTGCGGATATTCTTTGTCAAGTATCGTAATTACATTGATTTGTAAATCCTTTAATTTGCCAAGATAATCTGAAAATGAAAAAGTTTTTTTAAATTCTGTAAATTGTTTACTCAGTTTTTCTCCCAGACCAATTTCCCTAAGTTTAACTTCAGATGCGTTCCAGGCTTTTTTGGCACTACCGAAATATTTTCGCAGTAACTTAAATCGCAAAGGTCCAATTCCCGGGAAAGCCGAAAATCCGAGCCAATATTCTTTTTCTTCACTATTCATGGACTTTTAATTTTTGATATTATTCCCAAACCATTGCTCTAAAATCCCTTTAGCAATTGGGGCTGCTACACTGCTTCCTTCTCCGCCACCTTCGACTATTACAGTCACACTTATTTGCGGATTATAAACTGGTGCAAAGACTGTAAACCAGGCATGAGATCGGCCTTTTGGATCCCCAAATTCTGCCGTTCCAGTTTTACAAGCTACGGGAATCTCAACAACAAATTTACCAGATTGAGTTGATTTGGGTGAGTCTAAAAAATCCATTCCATCAATTTTTAATTTTTCATTTTTGACTTTAAAGTTGAACAATGGCCAACCTGTTCCTCCTGGACTACATGCCTGTTTCATACCTTCTCGTACCAGATCTAAAGTCTCCTTTTTTACCGCCAGATCTATACAAGGATCCTTTAAGGTACTTGAATCGAGAGCAAGATGAGGTTTGCAGAGTTTTCCACCATTGGCAATAACATTTGTCCAGCTATTAACCTGCAGTGGAGTAGTCAATAAATCTCCCTGGCCAATAGCTACATGATAAGTATTTCCCAAAAACCAATCTTCTCTCTTCATCTCCTTTATCCAAGCTGGATCAGGCATAACTCCCATTTCTTCACCCGAAATATCAATTCCGGATATTCTACTAACCCCCAATTTTCTAGCCCAGCCTGCGAGTGTTTCAATCCCTGTCAGCTCTCCTGTTTTATAGAAAAAGATATCATTGGAACGCCGCAGAGCTCCAACTATATCTAAGTAACCTTCTTTTTTACCATACTGGTTAAAATACCAATTGCCAAATGAAAACTTCCCGACTTGAAGAATTCCTACATCTTCTATCTTGGTATCTTTATTTATTGCTCTACTTTCCAAAGCAGCAATCGCAGTAATAATTTTAAACACAGACCCTGGAGGGTATTGGCCAGAAATAGCTCGATTAAAAAAGGGTTCGTCAGGACTGCTTAAAGTAGTTTCCAGATCCTGCCCACGAATCAACTTATTTGGATCAAAAGAAGGGGAAGAGAAAAGTGCTAGTACTTCTCCTGTATAGGGATTTGTAGCGATAACTGCTCCTTTGTTGCCTTGTAACTGGGATCGCGCAACCCTTTGTAAATTACTATCTACTGATAAATGTATATTTTCACCAGGTTTGGGATTTACTTGTCCCAAGACGCGCGCTTTTGTCCCGATTGCATCCACTTCAAATAATCTCTTACCATCAACTCCGGCAAGTATAGAATCGTAGCTTTGCTCGATCCCTAATTTACCCACTAGATCTCCTAATTTATGTTCTCCTTTTTCGAGTTCCTTTTGGCTGGTTTGGCCAATGAAACCAATTACATGTGAGGCCGAGTCGCCTATAATATATTCTCGACCTATACTCTCTACAAGTTGCGCTCCGGGTGTGGCTGGCTTATCTTCATAAAAAATGTTGCCTCCTACGTCGCTAAAAACTGGGATGTTACGAACTAACGCAACCCCGTTTCTATCGTAAATAATCCCTCTGGGCGCAGTAATTTTTTCTTCTCTAATCCTGTTTTCGGAAGCGAGTTTACGCAGTCTACTTCCCTCAAGAATTGTTAGACTAAAAAGTCGCGCGAGCAAGATCCCCATACCAAAAATAAATATAGCGATAAAAAAAAGGGGTCTTTTTAAATTTTGCCCCGACTCACTTTTATCAACAGGAAGTGTACCTCTGAGCTTTTTTCCTGCCGAAATTTGTTCATTAAAAATAGCTCCGAATTTCATATCTTGATTTTTGACTTATCTAACTCATCTCCCTTTACTATCAATTTAACTATACCTAAAATAAATGCGCCGATGGCAAGAGACCCGACCACGTTTAATCCTGTGACGAATCTAAAGAATAAAAATCCATAAAAGGTAGATACGCAGGACAAAAAAATTATGAAGTATATGATATTGCCAAAATGTAATTTCTTTTTGTATCTACTTATTACCCAGCTCATACTCAAAAAAAATATACTTGTTTCCCCAAGAGCTCTTATAGCTAAAAAATCTAGTAAAAGTCCGCCGAAAAAAGCCCATTTAACAGTATCTGCTCCAACACTAAGTACATACACACTCACAATAATAAGAGTGATAGGAAATGAAATAATTGTTGACTCTAGTAATACTCCCGCAAGCAGTATTACGATTAATTTGCCTCTCATTATGAAGAGATTACAAAAACAGTACTTGCAGTTTTATAGTCTATTGGAGCTTCAATTTTAGCACTTTTATAAGGAGAAACATCTGGAGAATTTATACTTACAACTGTACCAATAACTAAATTTGGCGGAAATTCACTCTCTCCGGTAGTTACCACAACATCGCCAAGAAGCAGTAGGTCCTTTTGTAAGACTTTGTCAAAAATAATATTTGTCCCAAATTGACCCGTAACTAAGCCTCTGGTTCCTCTATTTGATTTAGCGGCAATATTTATCTCGCTATCGGTAGGTAGCATAATTTTGCTTCTTCGCAGGCTTGTTTGTACTACTTTACCTACAAGGGTACTTCCATCCACAACAATCATTCCAGCTTTTATTCCTTCCGACTCTCCGGCCCCAATTTCCATAAATCTAGTTACGGAAATAACGGGAGATGCAATTAGCTTATACGCTCTAGGAGTCGATACACCTAGCTGTTGTCGCAGTTTGGTATTTTCTTCTTCTAAAATTTTTAACCTAAAGGTCAACTCTTCATTATTTTGATTTAAGTTTTGTTCCTTAGAAATTAAATCTGCTAGTTGGGGATATTTACCTATCACATCCCCAAAATTTTTAACAAGGATAGACGCGCTGTAAATTGTCCGTTTTAGGGGAATAACTATTGCGTCTAGTGGATTTTTTATAAAGCCTAGTAGGCTAAAATAATCTGCAATGAAGATAACAACGGCAGCGACTAATAGAGAATAAATTAAATTTTTTTTGCCCATATGCTTTTACGATCTGAGACCTCCGGTTACTCTGACTTTATTAAGTAGAGCTTTATTTTCCAGAAGTGCAGCTGCTCCTCGGACTACGCAGGTTAGAGGATCCTCTGCTACCCATACAGGCATTTTGGTAGCTTCGGCAATCGCTCGGTCAATACCCGCTATAAGTGCACCCCCACCAGCAAGAGAAATCCCTTGTTCTAAAACATCACCAATAAGTTCTGGTGGAACCTCCTCTACTGTTACGTCAATTATCTCAATAATCTGGTTTATAATTGGAGCTATTGCTTCTCGAACTTCAGATGAGGTTAGCTTTACTGATTTAGGAAGTCCACTTTCGAGATCTCGACCTCGGACTACTGTATGTTTCTCGACTTTCCCAGGATAAGCAGAGCCTATGGCAATTTTGGCTGCTTCGGCCGACTGTAGACCCATCAGTAGTGAATGTTTAAGCCTGACGTGAGAAACGATTGCTTCGTCTATTTCATCTCCCGCAATTCGAAGAGACTTATTTATAACAATTCCACCCAGAGATATTACTGCAATCTCGGTAGTGCCACCCCCAATATCTACAATCATATTTCCACGGGCCTCTGAAATAGGTAACTTAATTCCAATTGCAGCAGCCATAGGTTCCTCAATCAGATAAGCTGTTCTTGCTCCGCCTCGCAGTGCTGCATCTTGAACAGCGCGTCTTTCAACTTCTGTGACTCCCGACGGAATTCCGATTACCACTCTGGGCCGTGCAATTGACGGAAGAAGTGGCGACTGACTCTCATGTACTAAAGTTATATAGTGCCGCAGCATAGCCTCAGTTGCGTCAAAATCGGCAATCACGCCGTCCGCAAGCGGCCTAAATGCCTCAATTTGGATAGGAGTTTTGCCCAACATTTTCTTGGCTTCGCTTCCAATAGCCAGAATTTTTTTGGTCTTTTTGTGACGGGCCACTACTGACGGTTCACGCACCGCAATTCCTTTTCCTCTTACATAAACTAGGGTATTAGCCGTACCAAGATCAATAGCAAGATCATGACTAAAAAGACCAAAGAGGAAGTCTAACATGAATTACCTCCGTTTTCAGCTCGCCCCGTAGACACGCCCCTCCGACGCGAGGACGTAGACCTCGGGAGGAGGTAAGTGATGTACGGGGTACCAAGATCAATAGCCAAATCATGGCTAAAAAGTCCAAAAATGAAATCTAACATAGCAAAAGTCTCTCCATTTTACTACGAAGTCCTCAATTCACAAGATTTAAAAAGTGGACAAATTATAAATGATGAACTATTGCAGAAAGATGTTGATGAGTTATGGAGTAAGTTTGATGATAGTTCTTATCCCAACATTTAAACCAGCCACCGCAAAACCTGCACGGTTTTTCGGCTAATAAAATTCTCATCTTATTGTAAAATACTATTTAAGAATCAACTATTATAAGATTACCAATTAAGCTTTTTAGCGTTTAGCTTCTTGACAAATATATGGATATCCAGTAATTTGTCAAAAGAAGAATTTCTTTTTTCCTAGATGAATAAACGAAAATCCTCAACTAAAAACTTAAAAAATAGTCCTTCTATTCCTTTACCCAAAGAAGACACCATAAAAAATCTTTGTGTATTGCTTGATAAAAAGATGGCACGAGAAGAACGCAATTCAAAGTATGCACCTGTAAAAAATATCCTTGTTCTCCTAGGCAAAGGAGCTATACTCTCTGCTGCACTTTTGGCACCAAAGAGTGCCTCAATACTTTTACCTTTGGTAGAAAAATCACCTGATGATAACGAATGGAAAAAATATAATACATCATATTTACGACGCGCACTCGAAAGGCTTGAGAGTCAAAAAATGGTTGAGGTTGTGAAAGAAGAAAATATGCAAGTCATTCGTCTGAATGTAAAGGGAAAGAGAAAAATTCTTAAGTATAGCCTAGATTCTCTGGTGATTGAGAAACCAAAACGCTGGGATGGTAAATGGAGAATTGTGCTTTATGATGTACCTAATTACAGTCGAGGCTTAGCAGATATGATGCGAAGCACTCTTAAGACCCTTGGATTTTATCCTATCCAAAAAAGTGTCATGCTCATCCCTTATCCTTGCAAAGACCAGATTGATTTCCTAAGAGAGTATTATTTTCTCGGCGGGAATGTACAATATATGGTAGTCGACCAATTGGAAAATGATGAAATGTACAAAAACTATTTTGGTCTTTAAAAATTTTTCCAGACTGTATATTATCTAATTGTATTTTGACAAAATCATGGATATGCAAAATTTTGTCAAAGAATAATTATCTGATATTTACGATCTAGGTTATAAGATTGGTGAATTTTTTTGAGTAAGGTTAATTCACTCTAGAAGTGTCATCTGCCAAGCCAGCCAGGGTATTCATTTAGTTGGGTGTTTTACCTTCCATACATTTCTTATAGTTAGAAAATTATCTAACTTGACCACGTATACTTGCATTTGTACCACCATCTGGATGAGCAGCACATGCATTTACAACTATTCCTGTAACTGTTCTACCTATTCCATATAACACGGGCAGGACAAAAGGAAGAGCTTGTGCCACATCCACAACAACTTTTGTACAGGCCGGATCAGCAGCACATGGAGCATCTATGTGACCTATAAATGCCCCGCTTGCTGTATTGACTATGAATTTCGCTAAAAAACCGACCCCAGTCGTAACGGTAACAAGCGCGGCATCACGACCTAAATGTGATACATTACGTTCGACTGACTGTCCTTCTTGATAAGGCATAATCAAATTAATTTAAAATAGACCTATAGTATATCATAGGGACACCTCATTTTCAAGGTTAATAAGTGATCGGGAATCTTGCTTACTGGAAGTGATTAGCTCCTTACTTATGAACTTTCCTAAAGTTCTATCACCATATTGATATTTAATATTTTTTTCATACGTCTTTTTATCCTAAAACACTAAAATTTACCTGTCAATGGAGCAAAATTATGATTTGTTGTAGAATGTATCGTAAATGAATGAAAGAATCATAAGAATTTCGGAAAGAGTTATTGAATATTCATATTACTTACTTTTTCTTCTGGTCCCGCTTATTCTTACCCCATTTAACTACGAACTTTTTGAATTTAATAAAATGCTTCTCGCTTATGCATTTACGGCAGTTATTGTCGACTCTTGGGCGATAAAAATGATTGCTCTGAAAAAAATAAGAATTGTCAGAACTCCACTTGATATACCTTTAATACTCTTCCTACTTTCCCAAATAGTTTCAACAATTTTTTCAATTGATCGGCATGTTTCTATCTGGGGTTATTACAGCAGATTCAACGGAGGACTTCTTTCCACAATCTCATATACATTATTATATTATGCCTTCGTTACCAACTTTCCAAAAGAAAAAATTAAAAACCTTTTTAATGTAGCCATCATTTCTGGAATTTTTACATTGACTTACGGAATAGCAGAACATTTTGGTATAGATAAAGACATCTGGGTTCAGGACGTACAAAATCGAGTTTTCTCAACACTAGGTCAGCCGAATTGGTTAGCTGCGTATCTGGCGGTCACCGGAATTCTTGCACTCGGATACAGACTCTCACTCTTCAGATCTACAAACGAAGTAATAAAGAATCCAAAAAACCAGAAAAATGAGACTCACGAAAGCAGGTGGAAATTCCAGATTATACTTCTATACTCATTCATTGTCGCGTTTTACACCATCATACTGATCTATTTTACAAAACTAGCATCAGGCATTTTCTTGTTTTGGATCACCAATGTTCTTTTCTGGATCATTCTATTTTTTATACTCAAGAGGAAATTATTTATTGAAACTTTACTAAATTGCTTTATTGTTGCATTTTATGTAGCTCTTATCTTCACAAAATCCAGATCTGGATTCTTGGGATTTTGGGTAAGTAATACCGTATTTTGGTTATTTTTATTTGTTTTGATGAAAAGAAAAGTAATTAAATTATTCTTAATTCTTAACTGCCTATTCATAATTCTTACGTTTCTCCTCGGAGCTCCGTTTGCCCAGATCAATCGCTTTACTTTACCAGAATTACAAAAAAATATACAAACAAATAATCAAGTTGTTGATCAACCTAGTAAGCCTGTCGGCACATCAATAATAGATATCGGCATAACAGAATCCGGAACAATAAGAAACATTGTTTGGAAAGGTGCAGTAGATATTTTCCGGCATTATCCTTTATTTGGAGCAGGTGTTGAAAGTTTTGCCTTTGCTTACTATAAATTCCGACCTGTTGAGCATAATTTAACCAGTGAATGGGACTTTTTATATAACAAAGCTCACAATGAATACCTGAATTACGCAGCCAATAGCGGAGCGTTTGGATTAGGAAGTTATTTACTTATTATTTTAGTTTTCATCTGGTGGACTATAAAAAATATCAAAAATTCCCGCCTCAGCGGGATCCACGATGCTGTAGTCACTCATTCTTCGCAAACAACATCGGGACTAAAATCAAATATCAAATATAACAATAATTTTGCATTTTCCATTTTACAGTTTGCATTATTTGCTAGCTACGCCAGCATTTTAATTACTAATTTCTTTGGTTTTTCTGTTGTGATCATCCAGCTATTTTTCTTTCTGATTCCTGCAATTACTTTTGTGCTTAATCAATATTCACCCCTGGGGAATCGACAAGCGACACCCCAGGGGTGGACAAAGAGTCTTAAACAAGTTCAAGATGACAAAAATACCAAACTGAACAAATTACAATTCGCATTTGTTGTTATTTTGTTATTTGTTACTTGTTATTTGTTATTTGCGATCTATCGCCTCTGGCAGGCTGACTTTTTTTATGCCAAAGGTTATAATAATTCACGATCTGCTGAATTTTCTCCTGCGTATCAAAATCTGCGACAAGCAATTTTACTTCGTAACAATGAACCTCTTTACTACGATGAAATAGCATTTCCCGCTGCCGCATTATCTCTTGCACTTATTGATGAAGGTGAAAGCACAGGCAGCGCACAACTAGCTAATGAAGCAATTGAGAGTAGTACAAAAGCTGTTACTATGTCAGGTAACAACGTCAATTTCTGGAAAACCAGGACTCGCGTCTTTTACACCCTTTCACAACTTGATGAAAAATATTTGGACGAGGCAAAAAGTTCTCTTGAAGTCGCGAGAACTCTCTCGCCCACTGATCCTAAAATTGTCTACAATCTGGCAATAATTTATCAAGGTATAGGAAAAACTGATGAAGCTCTAAATCTACTTGCTGAAACCATCAGATTAAAAGTCGATTATAGAGATGCATATTTTGCCCAAGCTCTCATTTACGAAGAAGAAAAACAGAATCAAAAAGCAATTGACGCACTTAATTTTATCTTAAACAGGATTAACCCAGAGGATGAAGAAGCCAAACAGAAATTGGAAGAACTTAAATAGATAATACCAATATACTAATGAATACAAATTATACAAATTTTAAAAAAAACTAATATACGAATGTTTGCTAATGATACAAATACCACAAAAGTATTTTATCCTGAACTTTCATATTTAATCATTGGTATTTGTTTTGATGTGCATAATACACTAGGACGTTTTAGTCGAGAAAAACAATATGGTGATTTAGTTGAAAAACAACTTAGGAGTATTAATACTCCTTATATGAGAGAATTACGAGTAAGTGAAACAGGAAATATATTAGATTTCATAATTGAAGATAAAATTCTTTTGGAAATTAAAACTAGAAGATTTATTACTAAAGAAGATTACTTTCAAACTCAACGCTATCTCCAAAGTACAGGACTTAAACTTGGGCTACTTGTTAATTTTCAAAGTCGATATTTAAATCCCAAGAGAATTATTCGCATAGAAACCGACGTCAGGAAAAAATTTATTTAACACGCATTCGCATCATTGGTATAAATTTGTATATTCGAATTATGCCCATTAGTATCATTAGTATTGATTTGTATATTAGCATTATATTTTTATGATTATTACGGTCCCTAACATAGTCTTGACTACTCCTGCAAAGGTTGTCGGAAAAATAGATAAAAAAATTCTTCAGATTATTGATCGGATGAAGCAGGAATTAGTGGATACTGAAAATCCCAGAGGAGTTGGACTGGCTGCCCCACAGATTGCAGTTCCACTAAAAATATTCATTACTAGATCAACTCCTGCTACGCCAATTGAGGTTTTTATAAATCCCGAAATTATTTGGGCTTCAAAGGAACTGTCTGAAATTTCTCGTCCAGACAATAGTAAGCCTTCGCTGCGTCACGAAAAAAAATTAGAAGGATGTCTATCATTACCTAAGATCTGGGGATATCTCAAAAGACCTAAAAAAGTAAAACTTCGCTATCTGGATGTAAATGGAAAGCAACATGAAAAAGAATTTACGGGTTTTATGGCAACTATTGTTCAACATGAAACAGATCATGTGTATGGTATTCTCTACACCAAAAGAGTTCTGGAACAGGGGCAAAAATTTTACCAGATTGAAAAGGACGAAAAAGAGAAAGAAAAGCTGGTGGAGATCAAAATTTAACTATGAGGGTACTTTTCTTCGGTTCTTCCAGATACTGTCTACCTATTTTGCAAAGTTTAAAAGAAAATTTTCACTTGATCTGTGCAGTTACTCGCGATAATTCCCCTATAAAATCTTTTGCCCAAACTCGTAATATAAAAGTAAATACGCCTCGGGACAAAGTACAATTAACAGCTCTTGCAAACGATTTTAAGAATCTCAAACCGGATCTGGCTATTGTTGCTGATTATGGACTTATAATTCCAAAAGAAATTTTTGAAATTCCTAAATATAAAACGCTTAACATTCATTTTTCTAATCTACCCAAATACCGAGGTCCATCTCCTGTCCAATATACGATTCTGCATGGTGAAAAAAAGGCAGGGATAACAATTTTTATATTAAAGCAAGAAATGGACACAGGAGATATAATTTGGCAAAGGGGTATAGAGCTTTCTGGAAGTGAAACTACAGAGAACTTATACCCAAAATTGTTCAATATTGCTGCAAAAGAGCTTCCTAATATTGTTTCTCAATATACGAATCATAGAATCGTGCCTATAAAGCAAAACCACTCAAAAGCTACCTACACTCGCCTTTTGAGCCGTGATGATGGATTTATTCCACAAGATTTATTAAATCTCGCACTAAAAGGAATTCGCCCATCAAAAGAGCAAATAAAAAATTGGCAATTAATAAATGAAATCCTCCAATTACCAATTACCAAATACCAGTTACCAATTACTATTGATCGAACTCTCCGCGCCTTCACACCCTGGCCAGGCCTTTGGACTGAGCTAACCTTAAGACACCTCGGGGGTAGCCAAATGGATTCCCCCGAGGTGGAGAGATCGGAAAAAAGGATTGTTAAAAGATTAAAAATCCTGAAAGCACATATAGAACCACAGGAACCAAGAACTAAGAACCGAGAACTAAGAACAAAACTTGTAATTGACCAAGTGCAGCTGGAAGGCAAAAATCCAGTGAGTTGGAAACAGTTTAAAGAGGGATATATTCAGTCAATATTGGGTGACTTCTAACTGACTTTAAGGTCTAAAGAGGTCGCGCTTGTATCGGCTCAAAATTCTATCAACTGCATTCCTGATTGCATCCAAACTTGTAAGTTCCGCTAATCGTCTATCATGACCATCTAATAATGCGTTAGCGGCAGCCCCAATTGAACTTGCTCCACCTGGAACTATACGCATTCTTTGGTTTGGCAATCCTCCTGGTACTTGAGGAATATGTCGTAATGCTTCAATGGGTTCTGACATATTGTTCTTCTTAAATACTACAGGCTAGTATAACATATTTACTTGCTATGTCAAGATAGTATTTCGTAGTTATTGAGGATTTGGCGACTCATTTATTGGTCGAGCGAAGTCGAGAACTTACTGTTACTTCTCGATTCCCCCAACTTTACGTCGGGGTCACTCGAAGAATAACTACATAACTCCTGTTGAGAGAATATAATTTAGTCCTTGATCAAGTGCAACTCGAAGGCAAAAATCCGGTTTCCTGGAAACAGTTTCAAGAAGGATATCCGTATGAATTAACTTGAAATTGGATTTATTTGTTATAATACAGATATGGTTCACCTCTGGGATTACGATCGCAAAGAACTGGAGAAAACAGAACAGGGCCGCATCTTTTTGCTGGAACGGATGATTAATTATGGCCCAGGAAATGAAAAGATAAAATTATCCCAAGTCAAGAAGTATTGGAAGAAACTTCATCTCTGGTTACTCCAGAAAAAATTGTTTGAACTTATAATATGGGGAAAAATAAAAACCTCACTCCCGAGCAAAAAAGTATTTTAATCGAGGCAAAAACTAATCCTTATATAAATTCTCGTTTTTATTTTACAGGTGGTACAGCCTTAAGTACATTTTACCTGCACCATCGCTACTCTGACGATATTGATTTTTTCACAACTCTAGTACTTGAAAGTGACGTGATCTCCAAATTAGTAAATACTTGGGCACAAAAAATCGGCGCATCTGTTGAATCAAGATTTGTTGAAGTAGTATATATTTTTTATCTTACTTTCAAAAATGGAAGTAAGCTAAAAATCGATTTTAGTTATTATCCTTACAAATTAATCGAAAAAGGAGAAATGCTTGATCAACTACATGTGGACAGTCTTAGGGATATAGCCACAAACAAACTTTTAACCATTCAGCAACGAACTGATGTCAAAGATTTTGTGGATCTTTTTTTTCTTTTTAAAACTTTTACTGTTTGGGATTTAATTTATGGAGTCCAATCAAAGTTCGGTGTCAAATTAGACATTTTACTTTTATCATCTGATTTTCTTAAAGTTGAAGATTTCACATATCTACCGAAGATGATTACGCCACTTTCACTAACGCAACTCAAACTTTTTTTCCGTACGCTAGCAAAAGATTTAGGCAAAAAGGCGTTAGAATAAATTCCGTTGTATGAGATAATCCCGTCAGCTGTAAGCAGTTTAAAGAGGGACATGCCGGAGTTTTTAGTTAGGTGATGATGGAGAGCCACTCCCATATCATACCAATTCATACTCAACGAACATTAATCCTTGACTGCAACTTTACCCTATAGTAAACTACAAAACTGATTTACTTTATATCGGTAGTCTTAAATAACCTTATTTGCTTATTACTATAAAGCGAACTTATGGTAAATGCAGAATTATTTATGCCACTAATGAACTTGCTCCCTGCAAGCTTGGCTATTGTGGCAGTTTACTTATATCCCCCAGATGGTAGTGATCCAGAAAAAATAATAACATTCACAAAGAAATCGGGAAGAAATCGTCAGGAAGTTACTGCTGATCTTTTCAATATAGGTTTTATCCGACAAGACCCAAAATATGGTGTAAGGGTACCGGATGGGGCTGAGGGCGGATATACGGACGAGAATGTAGATCCTGTGGTTTATAATTTTGTAATTGACGAACGTCGGGGAGACCCCACACATGCTGTTATTTTCCAAAATTTTCGTGAAATTACCACATTGAATGCAATAAATGATAGGATTACTCTGCCAGGCGGAACTCTTGTAGTTTATAAGTGGGAAGGACAACCACATGGGAGAGTATTTTAAATTATAGACCTTAGAGTTGATTAACAATTAAGCCTTTTTTCAGCTTCTGCGACTGTTTCAATTAATTCCTTAAAATAAAGCGTTTTCATCTCGGGAGCAAGTTCTTCCACGCGATCGGTTAATTCTTTGATTTGAAAAAGAGGTACTAGAAATAGTTTTCTTGCATTCACTCTTCCTGCTTCCGCCAATATATTATCTAATTTTCTTATCATTTCTACTTTCACCTTATTTACAACCCAGGCTTCAAGATCCTTCCTCTCGGAAGGCGAAACGTTTCTCAATTGCTTAAATAAAGTATTTCCAACTATAGATATATTATTCATAATAAAGATCCCTCGACTAACGCTCGGGACAGTTCGACTTAAGAGAAATTCATCCTTTTGGGATGAATTTATCGAGTCTCACTGATTTGACCGTCTAAAATACCACAAATGGGGAGTTTTTGCAAGTTTCAGTATTAATCTCCGAAGCGACGAAATATTCGATTTAAAGCAAACATAGTTAAAGCCATTCCTATATAAAATAGCCTCCCAAAATGGTATAATAGAGCTACGATGGCTCCAAATGAACCAGAAAAACTAACAATTTAAATTAAAAAAGCAAATTGTATTAAATATTTTTTATGGCAGTTAAATGCGAACTTTTACTAGTTAGGAGAGATGCAGAAACACTTGAAGCCAGCCGTAATCCGAAAAGTGGCGATGTGTCGCTCTCACCAGTAAAATGCAAAGTACCCGATTGCCCTGCAACTGTATCCGCAGTAATTGGTCCTGGAGGCGTCAATTTTGTAGTAACAGGTGGAGTATGCTTTGAAGGTAACCACTAGATCTTTACCAATCTATTTATGAACCACTTTTCTGCTTGGACTATTGCGGAGATTTTTTTCCTACTATGTCTTCGATTTGGAGTTTTTCTGCGGCTTTTTCTTTCTTAACCGTAAGTTTCTCCATCTTAGGAGTTGCAACTGCTAGCTTCGGCAACTTCACAGACAACGCTGGCGCAATTTTAGGAAAAGAAAAAACACCTAGTCTGCCTTTACTACGAAGGGTTTTAATACAACTTGTACAAAGTTTAACTCGTATACTTATACCGTTTCTAAGGAGTTTGATTTTTTGAATATTGGGCCTGAAGAATCTTCTCACTCTATTTTTGGCATGTGAAACCGCATGACCGTATGAGATACCTTTGTGACAATTTGTACAGTAAGCCATATCTAATTAATTAAAAATTTAAAATTCAAAAATTAAAATTTAGTTAAAAATTATATATCTTACATTAATTTTTAATTTTCCACTTTGCATTTTTAATTACTTAAAACTAATGCTATACTATATCAAATTCAGCTTCAATTAACAATAGTTGAACGTGATAATTAAAGATGATAAATTTGCTCGCTCAAAATCCCTTATCATTCATTATAATAGCTGTCCTGCTAGTTTTGGCAATTTCAGTTCACGAATTTTCTCATGCATTGGCTGCTGATCGTCTGGGCGATCCCACACCGAAACTTGCTGGCAGATTGACTCTAAATCCCCTAGCTCACCTTGATCCTATTGGTTCACTTCTTCTGATAATTGCCGGTTTTGGTTGGGGAAAACCAGTTCCATTTGATCCATTTAACTTACGAAATCCCAAAAAAGATAGTGCAATCATATCTTTTTCAGGTCCTGCATCAAATCTAATTATAGCAATTCTAACCAGTGTATTACTTCGTATTATAGCAACAATTCCACTTTTTGCGGTAAGTTCGTTTTTTATAGAAATATTAGGTACATTTATATATTTCAACGTTCTTCTGGCAATTTTTAATCTAATTCCTATTCATCCTCTGGACGGATTCAAAGTAGTAGGCGGACTTTTACCCAAAAAATACTATTTTGAATGGATGGAACTGGAGCGTTATGGCATGATATTTCTCATCTTTCTGATATTTCCCTTTTTTGGCAGATCCCCAATTTTTACAATCATCTCCCCTATTATCAATATTTTTGTCTCACTTCTCGTGCCGGGAAATATCGGAGGCGCAATCTAATTTTAAATTTTAAATTTTAAATTTTAAATTTTTTTTATGTGGTATCAATTAAGCTCAAATGATGTTTTGCAACAGTTACGAAGCGACTCAACACATGGCCTGTCTCACCAGGAGGCCCAACGGCGACTTACCAAATATGGCCCTAACTCTTTACCGAGTAGCAAAAAGCCCTCACTTTTTCTAAAATTCATTGCCCAATTTCAAAATATTTTAGTACTTATACTTATTGCGGCAACTCTGGTTTCATATTTTTTAGGAGAAATACTAGACGCAATAGCAATATCTGCAATTGTACTAGTAAATGCAGTTATTGGTTTTTCTCAAGAGGCACAGGCAGAAAAGACTCTTGAGTCGCTGAAAGCTGCAGAGATACAACAAGCTCTTGTACTGAGGGAAGGCCAAATTGAAAAAATACGTACAACAGATTTAGTTCCTGGCGATATACTGATACTTGAAGAAGGAGCCAAAATAGCTGCAGATGCCCGTGTGGTTGAGTCTTTTTCACTGCGAGTTGATGAAAGTATATTAACTGGTGAATCAATTCCAGTTAACAAAAACTTAGATCAACTAAAAACAGCCGTAGTAGTACTGGCCGATAGAACTAACATGGTTTACAAGGACACCCAAACAGTTGCCGGCCGTGGTAAGGCTATTGTAGTTGCTACAGGGGCAAATACCGAGATTGGCAAAATTGCTGGATTTCTAACTGAGACGAAATCTGAGAAAACTCCCCTTACAGTACAGTTGGCAAAAGTAGGGTCAATGCTCACAAAAGTAATCGCGATCATTGCAATTATAATTTTTATTGTAAATATTGCCAGAGATGTAGATCTGGTAGATAGTCTGCTTATATCAATTTCTCTCTCAGTTGCTGCCATACCGGAAGGACTTCCGGCAATTGTGGCCCTAGTATTATCTATGGGAGTAAAAAGACTTGCCGCCAAAAAGTCTATTGTTAAAAAACTTCCAGCAGTAGAAACCTTGGGAGCAGTAAGAGTGATTGCTACAGATAAAACAGGCACTTTAACCCAAAATAAAATGAATGCGACTAAAATTATACTTGCTGATGGGAGTGAATTTAACATAGAGGGAATTGGATTTCAGACAGAAGGTAAATTTCTAGATAAAGATAAAAAAATAATTGATCCATCAAAATACCCGCAACTTGTTAATTTTCTTAAAGCTGCAGTTTTTGCCAACGATGCAGCGCTTGAACAGGACCAGAATTCTACAAGTATTCTAGGAGACACTACTGAAGGAGCCTTACTGGTCGCTGCCGCTCGCGCTAAATTATCTATATTGGAAATCAGATCAGCAAACCCAATTGTTTTTGAACTACCATTTACTTCTGAAGCCAAAATGATGAGTGTGATAGTTCAACCCACAAAAACAGATGATTATATACTTGCTGCCAAAGGGGCGCCCGAGGTCATTTTAGAATTATGTAATCTGGATGCAAAGGCTAAAAAGATGGTTTTAAAACGGGTCCAAGAATTAAGCCATATGGGACTGCGAAGTCTTGTACTTGCTTCCAAAAAACTTAGCACTCGCGCCGCTAAACTAACTCTCGCGGAAAAGAAAATAGACTTTACGAATCTCACATATCTAGGCCTCATATTAATGCAAGACCCACTGCGTCCTGATGTGAAAAAAGCAATACTTGCAGCTAAACAAGCTGGTATACGTACAATTATGATAACGGGTGATCATAAAGAAACAGCGGCAGCCATCGCGCAACAAGCCGGTATTATAAATAAAGGTGAAACTGTATTGACTGAGGATGATTTGACTAAGTTGACAAATAAAGCGCTAGAACAACAACTTAAATCCGGTGTCAATGTCTTTGCCCGTATATCTCCATTGGGGAAACTGCGCATTATCGAAGTTATCAAAAAATTGCCAAATACCCAAATCGCTGTTACTGGAGATGGAGTAAATGATGCTCCCGCTTTGAAAGCCAGTCATATCGGCATTGCAATGGGCATATCGGGTACAGATATTACTCGAGAAGTAGCAGATATCGTTATAACTGATGATAATTATGCCACGATTGTTGATGCCATCCGTGAAGGCCGGATAATTTTTGCCAATCTAGTCAAATTTATACGTTATCTTATTTCTTGTAACTTATCTGAGGTTATAGTAGTTGCGGCAGGAGTACTTTTTGGCACGCCGATTCCTCTTCTACCTATACAAATACTTTGGATAAATCTGATAACTGACGGCTTACCGGCTCTTGCTTTAGGGGTGGATCCTCCCGAGTATGATGTAATGAAAGTACCTCCTAGAGACGTCACAGTTGGAATACTGCATAAAACGAGAATGACTTATATGATGATAGAGGGTACTATAATCGGGGCATCGGTTTTCGCCCTTTTTATAATTGGATTAAATCAGTTTTCCTATGGGCACGCTCAGACCATGACCTTTACCGCTCTTGCTTTAGCTCAACTAGTGCATGCATTTAACAATAGAAGCTCCCGTAAATCGATTTTTGCATTAGGAATATTTAGTAACAAATACCTGGTGGCCGCGGTAGTACTCTCTACAATACTTCAGTTTTATGTTGTTCAATCTAATTGGGGAAATTTAGTATTCAAGACTTCAACCCTCGCCTACAATCATTGGCTTTTAGTAGGTATCGTTGTTCTGATTACGTTTCTGGTCTCCGAGATCAAAAAACAACTGCGCTTCCGTGTAATACCCTGAAAAACCTAGCGTGCCAAACTAATCCACCCCTGAGGTGGACAGAATAGCTCACGGAAATCAGACCTATAGTACAAAAAGGAGTGGATTGATTTCACTTATTTTGATTCAAGAGCTAAAGGGTATTTAGGGTCCCATATCAGTAGATTTTCGCCTAGTTTTTGTTTTACTCTGTCTAATTTATCTCTAATTTGCGGAAACTCACTGGAATCTTTAAATACTTCATTTAGGTCAATCCAATATTTCATAATCGGGCGGTCACCAAGTGTACTTCCCCCGCTTCCAACAACGTATCCATAGCTAATACCTTCACTTGCAAGATACTTGGCTGCAGAAGCTTCTAATCCTTCTCTATCTTTTCCTGCAAACCCAAGAGAAAGTTGCACCACATATTGATTTTGGTAAGTTTTTATTAAAATAGCTACTATTTTAATCCTTTCATCATCGATTTCTCCAAGAGCCACTTTAGTAACAAATTCACGAGGTATCATTCCATCAAATGTTCTTTGCACACGATCAAGTTTAATAACCAATTCCTCATCCATTTGTTGTTGAAATATTTTTCGCGTCTCCTGAAGAAGTATCTGATAAGTTTGTTCTGAAGTGGAGTCATCTTCTAACATTGTTCGAAAGTAGCTTCTAATTTCCTCCTTAATTTCATCAGGTGAAGTTACCACACTACTTATCCATTCAGCTTGGATATTTGGCTGATTTGCAAAGACTATAAAAATTATATCATCCGGCTTCAGTATATAATATGGATTAACTGGATTAGAATTTACAACAAACTCTTGCGCATTTTGCCAGAATTGAGTGGATCCTTCAATAATTACTGGGTATTTATCATAAACATAATCCATCACGGTTGAGCCTTCGTCCAATAACCAATTTCTCTCTCTTCCTCCGCTATCAATAGATATTACCTGTAGCTTACCAGGCAAGAGAAAATCAAGAAATTTGCGTCCCAACTCTCCTCCTACCAATCCTTCTGTCGTTTCTAGTCTGGAAATAATTGAAGCCCATTTCTTTATCCCTAATGACTGACGAGATTCTTCTTTTCCCTCTTGAGCTTCCCCTTGTCGTTTATGATAATAAAGTAAAGTAATGGGAATTTGGTTTAATGTTGCTCCACCTCCAGGATAAATATTTATTTTTAATTTTGTTTGATGTCCAAAGTGGGTTTTTAAGAAAAAATCTAGCGATTGGAGTCGGCGAGCCATAATTTGCTGTTTAATATCTGGTAAAGATAGAGAATTAAGAGCATCAAAATCTAAGGAAGTTGCCAATTCAAATCTTTTTGACCAAGCTTTTTCTACCCAGGTAAAGTTTTCTCCCGGATCTGGTAATTCTATATCAACTGCCAAGAAGCAATCCTCTATTTTTGGCTCTCTTTTCTGACCCATAGTTCTATATAAAGCATATATATCAGGCATTCTAATTTTAATAAATTTACGAGGAATTGCCGTAACTTCGCTAATTTTAGCTTTTACCAGATCAGTACCGGCCAAATTTTCATAACCATTTATTGATCTGTTCATTGTTAATTTATAAGAAGTTAATATATCATTCAATTTTTTTCTGAAAACTAGGTCCAACTCATTTAATGAAATACTAGCTAGTGTTCTAGCTTCTTTATATAAACCAAGAAATTGAGCTAATGGAACATAGTATTTCAAAGTTTCAGTAGCTTTATCTCTTCTTTTTTCTATTTCTAACACGTCTTTTATAGTTCTCATGTTGTGCAACCTATCATAAATCTTTATTATCGCTGCTCTGGGATTTTCTCTCAGTGATTCAAAAAGTACCGCGCGTGTAGCATCATCTACTTCTTGGGCTCTTCCTTCTCCGGTTCCAAATCTCACTTTTGATAGGGCAACTATAGTTTTGGCAACATCTGGTGATAGAAAATGGGCAATGTCTCGCGCACTAATCGGAAATCCATTTTTTTCTGAATCTTCTAATAGGTCATGACATAGAGCTGAAGCTATAGTTTCCCAATCCAGTTCATGTTTTTTGGCTAAAGGTAAAGCGACGTTTAAGATATGGTCTGTATAGGGTGTAATTTCATCATCTCTAGATTGCCCTTGATGACCATAATGCATTAGACCCATAGCATTATCAATCTTTGCTAGCTCACTATTGTCCATATATCGCCCACAAGCATCATACAACTCGGTCATAAGACCTTTTATTTCAGCATCTTTCACACTATCGGTTGAAAATTTAACATCAATCGGATTATAATTACCTGCCCGCTTGAAGTTGTAATCGGGAAAATCCGGGAGAATATCGGAGTAATCAATGTCCAGTATATGTCCTGAGGGAAGTATATTTCTATTTTGATCTGTGTTGACCGCCCCAAATAATTTCGCACTTAAATTTTGTGTAGGAATTCTACGTAGTGTGTCTAGATTTTCTATTCTAGCCATAATTATAAATTTAATTTACAAACTACTCTATGCGTTTCGATCGCCAATGATACACCTTCATTACCACAAATCAATAGCTTGGATAATCGGTTATATGAACTAAAACCCATGGAATTGAAGCTATAAAAGACATCGATATCAATATACTATAGGATTCTAAGTAGCGAATATTAACACCAAATCCTTAATAAATCAACTATATTTGACTAAAGTGCTAAAAAGTTATATTATTATAGGTCATGTCAAATTCAGAAAGAGACTTAAGGAGAACTAACTATCTTCATTTTGGAGGTCTAGGACCTATGAACCTTGAGGACTCTACTCCAGGGAGAATTTTTCCGGAAACAATTAGTCCAGACGCCTGGTACTTTAGCGAGCAAAACCCGACAGTTCGTAAATCAGCTCGACAGTGGGTAAAGGCAATCAAGCAAATTTGCGGTGTAAATCATTTAGGTGAAATAACAGCGCTCACTGGACATGATGCCAGAGTAAAGGGGATTACAGAAATACAGGAACTAGTTACAAAGCAGGAGATTCATAGACGTTTTAGAGAAGCATTTGCCCAGCGACACCGGATCGTATTAACAGGCATTGCAACTACAGGGATTGAATTTGGAATTACTCTTTCCAACACTCGAAAGGATGAAAAAAATCGAGATGAAGTAGTCTATATGAGTACCAATGAGGTTGATGATTTAATTAACACATCTATACATTGGGCTAAGCAAGTAAGAGATTACCTAGATAATCCTGATACAGGACAATTTCGTGCGTTATCAGACGTGCTGCCTAACAGGATTAATGAACCTAGAGGAATAAATACCCTTGAAGACCTTTTACTTTTATATTTTTCTCCCAAGTGGAGTAATCAAGCTAGGTTTGAAGTCAGACAAATCCTCGGACTGACTGATCCTGTTGCTGAGGTTTTACTTTATCGAAGAAGATTTGAAGGAATAAAGGATGAATTATATAGTATACTCAACCATCATGGTGTTTTTGATCCGTCCTTTCATGGACCTAAAGAGTCTCCGTACACTTTTCGTACTTTGCATAATGCTACATCGAAATATGTAGAGGGTATTGAACCTATTCTACCCGATGTTAAATATGAATCTGATCCACATATTAAGCCAAATTTATTAAAAGTTAGAGAAGTCGAAGATCCTAATGGGAATTACTCTGTTCAAATTAACGATGACTTTAAAGGGATTGTTCAAACAGTTCTAAAAATGATCAGGAAAAATACATTAGATCCAGCGGAGATAAGAGATCATTACCGTGTCACAACCACTTTTATCAATAGAGAAGATATAGAGAAGTTTATCACTAAGGTCAAAGTTGCTAGTGTGCGTGCTCGTAAGCCAATAATATTCAAAGAAGAAGAAAACACATTATATGGTGGTGAATATGAAGCAAAAACGGAAGGTGTTCCCGAACGTCATGCTGGTTCATCTAAAAAATATCAAGTACAGCGTTTACGTTTCCATTTTGAAGATAAACCTCAAGCTAAGTGTGAACTCTCATGTTATACACTTGAAGCACATGTAAATTATAGAAATGCTGATGTAACAGGAGTTGGAGAGTATATGCTACAGAGACTTATTGAACATTCTCCAGAGAAACATGATGCAAGCGTAGTAGACTATATACTTCCACCAGATATATATGGGGTCGATGTAAAAGCTTATCAAGAAGCTTTAGTACAAGGCACACGAACAAGTATTCGCTTAAAGCCATTTGTGCCAGATTCGAGTCTAGAAAAAAAACCGCGACTGCTGACAGAAGGAGATATTATTGATGCAGTAAGTAGAATTTCTGAGCAAATTAATCCTCGATCCCCAACAACTAAACCTGATTATTCAAAGTGGCCAGAAATTATTATTGCTGTTGGACCACATACTATAAACGCAGCATTAGCTCTTCAGCGTAATTTTGCAGCTCGAAGAGTTGTAATATTTGATAAAAATACAGATCCTATCGAGTCTTTTTTTCAAAAAGTACAAAGAATAATTTCCAACAGAAGAATTCTTATATTAGATGATGTTGGAATAGAAGCAAAAACTGTAAGTTTACTTAAAGATCGATATCCAAGAGCTGAAGTAGCTTTTCTAGCTTTACAAGATCGCTCGGACGCACAGGAATTAAATCCTTACTTTGGACACATTTTTTATAAAGAAGAATACATATTTTTTCCCACCCAGCTTCACGAATTTGTTCAAGACACCCAAAGTGTTTTTAGTATGATATACAGAAGAGTAAATAATCAACTTGAAGTACTTATACAAGAAGAAGAAAAAGAAGAAAGCGGACAAATTATAACAAAATTCAAATTACCTGGAGGTACATATAGTCCGCATACAAGGGGAGATGAATCAACGCTTGAAACATTGCGAGAAGAGCTTGAGGAGGAGTTAGGTGAAAAAATGAGAATTAGAATCATGAAAAGACTTGAAAATATTTTCCCTGTTGATACCAAAGTTTTACTTGATGATGATGGACCAGATGCAGCTGCAAACACACTCCGTATTCGGGGTTACTACTGCGATGGCACAACAATAAATATTAGTGATTTTATACCTCCGGCAGATAGCCCAGTAAAGGCTCTTTACTGGAAACCAATAGATGAGGCAATTGACATGATGTATCGCCCGGGTTACAAACTGCTCTTGAGGAAAGCTAAAGAACGCTTACAAAATCCTGAGATGAATTTATAATAGGGCTAAATTTGTTGTGGATATTTGCCTTATTCCACTACTTCCCGCTTTTCTGACACTTGATGACGTCAATAGATTAGATAGTTATCCCATCCCGAATTACTCCCACAAATGCAAGCGGTCGCGCGTATTTGTGACTATTAGTAATTATAAATCGTATCGCTCTTTGAGGTGACTGGAGTCTTCAATGCTTTCCGCTACAATATAAGTAACATCTATACTAACCCCATAAATCTGTCTCAAAAATTCAATCTCATCAAAACAAGGATATGGATGCAGCCAAACACTTTTTTGTAATTGATAAAAGTCCATCATTTTTAGATGATGCCTAAAAATCTCTCTTACTCTTTTATATTTTTCCGGAATATCAAATATTACCAGCCGCCATTTTTTGTCCCAAACTTTTGGTTTACTTATAATCATCTCGCTCAGTTTATATCTCAACGCTCTGACTCTGCCTTCATTGGTTATTTTCACTAAAGTATTCCCACCATCGTAAACAATCTCAACAAGTTTTTGATTTTTTAATCTATTGATTGACTGATCAAAATGCCCTTTTCTATATTTATTTCTATCGACAATAAAGGGCGCAAGAGCCATTGGCAAGGCGGGCATGATAAAAGAAAGGCTAATGATTGCACCCCCGGCTAAAAGTTTAAGGAGCTCTCGCGTTGAAGCATATCTTTGTTTTTCACTATCAAGTATTTTGTTTAGAAATAACCTATCACTTTTAAAAATTTTCTCTACTTTCTCCCAATTAACTTCATCAATATTTAATTTCGTCCCATATTTGGGAGTGAATTTTCTGGGTTTAGATTTTAGATTTTTATGTCCAATCTTAACGTTAGATTTCTTTCTTATCATGTACTTAAATTATAAACTAGCCTCATAACATATGCAAGCGATAGCTTTCATTGGTTATATATCGGAGAATAGGGTTATTGTAACAAGCTATCCATTAAGAAATGATTTCAAAATTTATATGGTGTTATTTTGAATTTTGAGAGGTAATTACAGTAAGGCAAATTTAGTTTTTTCCCAACACTATTGTGGTTTTAAGCCGGAAATAATTCATAGAAGACGTTAATTTTAGTTTTTTGATTATTTCCCAGCCCTCTGGCACTTAATCACGTCGATGCCGTTGATGACTCCATTATTGTCTATATCGTAATCCTTGACTGTACCCCACTTAGTGGCATCACGATTGCTTGAACCAATGTTTAATTGTACCTGATTACAAAAACTACTCAATGCATGAGTTGGTGAAAGTCCGGACTTGATTGTAGGCGAGGTAAAAGGAGCAGTTATTGTAGGTGTTGGACTAGGCTCCTCTACTTCTTCAGAAGGAGTTAGTTCGTCTGTAGTAAAACTCCAAGGTGCACAGTTTTCATCACATTTTTGTCCTGATGAATCACAACGGGTATTGCCAATGGCAATTAAATAATAATAGACTGTGCTGGGGGTCAGAAGAGTCAGAGGAACATTATGGGTTTTACTCGCTTCTGCCTCTGGAGCTGTAAAGGTAAGTTCAGTTGCAACGGTACCATATTCCACCCTCCCCTGACTATCATCACCGGTGTCCCATGTGATAACTGCACTATTTGAGCTAATTTGTTTAGCCTCTATATTTTGAGCGCTACAAACATCGGCCTTAGCAAAGAAATTGACAGCTTTGGGACCAATCAGAACTATCACTCCTAAAACCAGAAGTAAAAAGAAGATTCCTATAATTAATTTACCTTTTCTCTGAAAAGCAACAATAGCCATTTAATTTAGAGATTAAGATATTATGAGATTAGGATATTAAGTAATTAAAAAAATTTAACCTTGCACTCAATATCTGAATATCTCAGTATCTTAATATCCTCTTTCTTACAGAATAATCAATATTCCTACTATCGTCAATACTGTACCTAGTCCAAGAACTGCCAGAGTTAAATCAACACTCCCTGCTCTTGGTAATTGAGTCGCCTGAGGTGGATTGGTGGGAGGAGGAGGGATTGGTGTACTGGTCGGACGAATGGTAGGAGTAACAGTTGGCAGTGGTGTTGGTGAAGGTATGGAAGTAACCGTAGGAGTAATTCCGAAAGGAGGAGTACTTGTAGGCAGTCCTGGCGGTGTAGTCGGACCAGATGTACCGATGCTAAGAGTGAGTGGAGTTAGTCCATTACAGTTGATCATATCAGTAGAATCGGAGGCCCGGTTAATGTTGGAATCGGCCTCAGTTCCTGGTGTACATTCAAAAGTTAGCGTAGTTGTCCCTGCGCTTTGAGCAATCAAATTGAGTGTAGCAAAGGGAATGGCAGTTGAAGAGGACTTGGCATGGGCTATACTTTCTTCCCAACTACTGACTAAATATTTATTATTAGTTCCACCCAAGGGATTTGCACTAAAGTAGGTGAAGAAATTATTACTAGCTGCAGAGTTGATAACGAGCTTCGCTGGGTCATAAATAATTAGAGCGTCTCCGTTTATAGCTTCCTGTCCGGCAGTATCAATAAGTAGATTTACATCAAAACTGCTTCCTACCGCTATATTTTGAGTAGGTTGTGACAACTCAAATTTAAAAACTTGAGCATTAGCTTTACTCACTAAAGAAGATACAGCGTAGAGAAAAGAAAAGATTATTAAACCAATTATTATCTTCATATTACTCAATCTTCTTTAATAATCAGACTTGCAGGAGTTACACTTCCCAATATATTTTTACTGGTTCCATATTCTACTAAAGTAGATAAATTAGTTGCGCCAGGTTGAAACTCTAAACTGATTTCAGTTTGACCTGCTTTTTTGGGCACAAAGTAAACTGTAAAAAGAAGCTTCTCGTCTGTTAAGGGATCATTATCTTTGGGCGATATTCCAGTGACGTGGATAGTTCCAGTACTATTGTCCACTTCAGCTCTGGGATAAACTGCAAAAAAATAACCCTGCTCTAATTCCTCATCAACTTCCAAATAATTAGGATCGAAACGAATTACAGCATCTGCTCCATATACTTTTGATCCTAAGGCGTTAAATTTAACATCAGCTTTCAACCTTTCTCCAGGTTCTGCTTCATTTATAGTTAGCTGCACTACCATACTACCTTGCGCTTCTGTCGCAACTTGCGAATCTGCGCCTTCATTGGTTAACGGTGTTTTACGACCAAGGCGCATTACCACCATACCCATTAAAAGGAAAATAAGTACAACAATAACTATTAAAATTTTGGTTAGCTCATTTCTTTTCAATGTCATATTTATGAAAGATATTAAGATATTATGATATTAGGATATTAAGTAATAAAAAATTTTTACCTTGCACTTAATATCTTAGTATCTCAGTCTCATAATATCTTCTTCAATTGTCATCGTCCGGCTTGGTAGATAAAGTATTTACTACTTTGGCTACATCGTTACCATTTACTACATTATCATAGTTTACATCTGCAACAACAAGGTTAGAATTATCTGTGGTGGCTATACGTGATTCGATTAGAGATAAATCAATACTATTTACCACACAGTCCTGTTTTCCACTTGTATTTGGATCTTGTAAATCGCCAGGCTCCAGAGGCGTACTACTCCAGTTGAAATCCTGACTTGCCGGTGTACCAGTTGAAAGAAGTGTACTAGATTCCATCTTCACGTTTCTGTGTTTGGGCCCTTTGACTGAAAGAGCATATGGCTTGCCAGCAGTAAGTCCCAAAAGTGGAACCCAACCATCCTGTGAAACTGCACTATCAAATTCAGCGCTTTCACTTCTGATAGTAAATATGCCACCCGGCTTGGGGTGATAAACCCCAGATCCATCAGCAATCATTGGAATGTCCTCTAGGAATATTTGACCAGATCGCGGATCCTGACATACAAAGCTAGACCTGCCTGGTGCAGGAGTCAATTTTACTGCTAAATCGTCTACTTTCACTCGCACGACAATTTCAGGAGTGTTTTCGGCGCCAAAAAGTTTCAGCCCAAAGCGGACATAAGACTGTCCAGGATCTATGGTTGGTACAGGTACGGTGGGTGTGGGTTCCGTTGCGGTTGGACTCGGTTCACCTATGGTGGGAGTTGGTCCAGTGCCAATATTTATAGTCAATGTGTCTTTGCTGCCAATATTTATTGTAAATCCGCCAACGGGAGGTGGCCGAGTCGGAGTAGGACTCCTTGGAGGAGTTGGCGTACGAGTTCTAGTGGCTGTGCCAGGGGTCGGAGTCCGAGTTCTAGTGGCGGATCCGGGAGTTGGGGTCCTAGTTTTGGTAGGTGTGCGTGTCCTGGTAGCCGACCCGGGAGTCGGTGTGCGAGTTTTGGTCGGAGTGCGAGTTCTGGTGGCAGAACCGGGAGTCGGTGTGCGAGTTTTGGTCGGAGTGCGAGTGCGAGTTGGAGTAATGGATGTTGAACCTCGTATGGTAAATGTACTATTAGACTCGTCTGTATCAAGGTAATTTAGGTTAGAACCGGGAGGACCTTCTACGTATACCGCAATTTTGTAACCATTTGCTGTAGCATTGGTAACGGGAACTGAAACTGGCCATGTGTATGTGTTTGTACCGGATCTTGTTCCTCCGGTAACTCTTGCTATCGTCCAACTGCCTGTTCCTCCTGTAGTCTTTGTATATAAAACCACAATTGAATTTGTATAAGGAGGCGAGAATGTGCTATTGCTTTGACTAAAACTCCATTCAATCGTCTGATTTTGGCCTATGGTTAATGTATTTCCACCGTTTGGTTTAACTACTGTTACAGTATATGTGGCTGCTCCTCCAGGAGTAGGAGTACGAGTTCTGCTGGGAGTAGTTGTAACTGGTTGCTGACACGTCTGTCTGCAACTACCATTTACACAATCGGGGAAACAAAGTCCAGATATTCCGCTACAAAAATCGGGAGCTGTACATCTTCCTGACAGATATTGGTTATTTTCTATTGCACATCGTCCAGTATCCACATCCAGAGCGCAGCCACAGTCGCTATCCCTGGTACAAGTATTTTTACAGGGAGCAAATTCACAACTTGGGGGTACCCTACTTACGTAGGAACCATCTGGACAAAGTTTAACATCAGCTGTACAAACAACACGAGTTGGGATTGGACAAGTCTGCCTACACAGACCACTCACACAATCTGGAAAACATAGCCCGCTAATACCACTACAGAAGTCTGGAGCTGTGCATCTCCCTTCATTGTAATTATTATTTATAATGGCACAACTGCCATTATATAATCCACAGACACAGTCACCATCTGAACTGCATCTAAATGGGTTTGGAGTTGGAGTTCTTGTGGGAACTTGTTGTGCTTTGGATGGAAGATTGAATTGGTTCTGACGATTTACAACTACTGCTGCTATTACAGGTATCATTATAACTGCTGCAGCGATAAGAAGAATTGCAGGCAGTTGTACAATACCTAGCCTAAATTTATCTTTACTAATTGAATTAAGAAATTTATTTGGCATTTATAAGTTTATTCCTACAATCTCCATTTTGCTATTATCATCGACATATTTTATGGTTGCGGCTCCACTTCCTTTTGCCCGGAATTTAATGGTCGCAAGTGTAACAGTTCCTCCGGAAAGCTGCGCCGAGGGTTTGGTCGCAGTCATTACTACCCGTAGGAAATTAAATGTATTATCGTAGCTGCCACCCGAGGACGTGTGTACCGCATCTGTAAAACCCGAATTGGGATCGGTGCTTGTGATTGCCGGGGTGATAGATACTACCTCGAGTGCATTTTTAGAGTAAAGTATCATAAAGTCAGCACCTGATACTCGAAGATTGGCCTCGGTAAGCTGCATGGAGGCAAGTACATTTATCTCTCCCCCGACATTTGTATCAGTGGTATCGGAGGATAATTGTAGATTTGCTGCTCCTGTCAATGCGCGAGGCCTTATATCTCTACCTTGCTTAACTACAAAAACTGCCACCGGTAGAGTAATTACAAGAATTAAACTGACAATCAGCAGAGTAAATTGCTTTTTATTTAATTTTTTCATAAATCTTTTTATATTTTTTTCAAACTGCGGATGAAATTTGTTGCCCATATATTATATATAACCATATTAATAAAAGATATTTCAACAAAGTTTTAATTATGTGTCCAATCCGTCCAGGCCATAACAAAACTTCCATCGGCAGGACCTGCCGGGAAATTTGTTCCATAAGCTTTGTTAACTATATATTTCACCCAATGTGTTCTGTCAAACCACTGATTTCCAAACTGGTCAGCCAGATGTTTCTGATAAGCTACAGCTCTCTTTGGGGCACTGTTTTGAGTAGCCCAGGCAGGATAACCGGCACGCGCGAGAAGTTCCGCTTGCATCACGAATCCTTCCATTCCTACCCAGGGATAGCTGGTATAACCGGGAGGCCAGGAGAAACTTCCACCACGGCTTTGGTCATTGACTATGACTCCATCTATTGAGTGTCCTTGTTTGGTAGATCCGGCTGGATTAACTGCTACCGGATTTGACGGATTTGCCGCCCAGCTGGTATCACCTATATCCATCCGGCAGCTGGGACATTTGCTGCTATCCCCTGAATATAGTTGGTAAGTTTGCCAGGCTTTATCCAGTTCTGCCCTGTCCCCCAGATATGCTGCTGCTGCAATCCTGGAGGCTCCTGCTTGGGCTGCAGCATTACTGCCTGAGTTATCATGGGACTCACTTATAGTCAAAGGCGGACGGCCGGATACATTTGGACAATTTTTCTTCTTCCTTAAAGAGTCTACATAAGCTGCCCACTTGCTTCCATCGCTGTTTGGATTTCCATCTGCTCTAAGATCTATTAAGTCTGCTGAAATAATATAGGCAGTAAAGTTTCTGGCAATTGCTAAAGACCTGGCAAAATGAGGACCACCGTCATCTCTTGAGCAGTGGGAATCTGTGTTGTTGTCTGTACCAATAACAGATAATAGGGCACTGACTGCTTTTGTCCTATATGAGGCTATTGCGGTCCTGGCATAGACCAGGGCAACAGCCAATGTATTAATATCATGTTTGGAGTCCTGATCTGCTATATTGGCAGTACCCAGGCTACCATCTGCCCTAGATTTAATTCTGTTCCAGGCATCTCCCGACATGGGAAGAGCGGCAATTTCCTCTTTACTTAGATAGATACCACTGCCGGCTGGTTGCGGAGGACGTGATGGTGCAGGTGATGAAGTTGGAATCGGTGGAGTTGGAGTTCTATCAACAATATTGGTAGGACTAGGATTTACTCCGCCTACAAAAGTTCTTCTCCAGATCTCGAAATCAACTAAATCGACAAAATAGGTAGAGGGATCAGCCTCATTGCAGAGGTAATTGGCATTGCCGGAAACAGGTGCAGGTGGGACCATAGTATCAAAGGTAGTTCTCCAAATATTATAATCATTTTGATTTATATTTCCATCACAATTTGCATCTCCTTGCGGTTTCAAATTACAGTTTGAGATGTCCGGACAATATGGAGCTGGAGGAAATGGATCCGGAGGAGTCTTGGGAAGACGAGGATAATCTGATGGGACTGGTGGAATTGTTGGGAATGGAGTTGTTGACACGTATGGATCTGTCGGAGTAACAGACGGAATCCTAGTTGGTGTTGCTGATATTGCCGACGTCGGCGTAGGTGTGCGCGAAATAGCAACTGTTGGTGTACGTGTCGGAGTACGAGTGGGAGTGCGCGAAATAGCAACTGTTGGTGTACGTGTCGGAGTACGAGTGGGAGTGCGTGTAGGAGTGGGAGTTCGCGAAGGTGGTGTTATAGGCGGAGTAATTCCCCCACCAGTGACTTTTAGTACTGCCGCCAGTGCGTCAACCGCACCGTTATTGGTAGAGCCTGCGGCAATAGATCTATTGGTAGTTGTTTCAATCATTGACTTGACTGAGGAATTTGATAGAGCCGGGTTTATAGCAAGTATAAGGGCAGCAAGACCCGCTACTTGCGGGGCAGATTGGGAAGTGCCGGACAGATAACCGTATTGATTGGAAGGAAAAGTGGAAGCAACGCAATTTGCTTTATCCGCTTCTGTTGCACAAAATCCACCCGGGGCAGCAACTGAAATCCAATTTCCTATAGTAGGGTTACTGCTATCATTGCGCTCCGAGTAAAATGCCAAGCTGTTATTTACCGTCAAAGCCGCAACCGCCATAGCCAAGGGAGAAGCAGCGGGATAAACTTTGGGATTAGTTGCGTATCCGATCACAGCATTATTGCTGTCAACAATTGCGCATTCAGTTTTTCCATTGGTCTGACTGCCGCAGTTTCCGGCGGCAGCAATAACAATTGATCCTTTACCCCAGGCGTAAGCAACTGCTGAGTTTATACCTGAGATAAAACTGCTATCTAAGTTTTGCTCAATTGTGCCAATTGATAAATTTATCACTCGTGCTCCGTGATCTGCCGCCCAGGCAATCGCATTTATAAAATCACTTGACCACATGCTGCCGTCGCTTCGCATGACTTTGATAACCATAAGTTTAGTATTAAAGCCTGCTCCTGCGATACCCAGACCATTGTTGGTTGTTGCCCCAACAATTCCAGCCACATGCGTACCGTGTCCGAATGCTTCTACGCCATCAGTCATGGTGGCAACAGTGTGACAGGGACTGCCGGCACATTCAACCAGAGATGAAAATTTGCCTGCCAAATCTGCGTGGTTTGAGTCAACCCCTGAATCTATAACTGCTACACTGACGTTTGAAGATCCGGTGGTTATATCCCAGGCGCTTTGACCCTGGCCGGCAAGCCTTATATTAAATAAATTCCATTGGATGGAGGAAAACGTATCGTTGGTGACTCTTAAAAAATGGAGTCTGCGGTTTTTTGAAACAGACTCAACATCGGCGTTTTTGGCAGCTTCTGAGATGGCATCGGCCACATTTCCTTCTTCAATGCTAAAAACCATTGCATTTGTAGAAGTTAGTCCCTGCTTAGCCTTTAATTTTTTACTTTTAGACGTAATTGAATAAAGTGTGGTTGCTGTGGGGGGCTTTTTAAAAAAAACTACAATTTCATTTTCTCCGGGAGTTTGGGGTGTTTGAGCGGAGGCAGTGGTAGCTTGCCCTTTGGAGTATATGAGACATACTAAAATCATAGCAAATAAAACCCTCTTTTTCACAGGGTATTCTCACCTAAAATCAGTGTTACAGAAATGATAAATCATGTCAAGAGGAATACGGATAATACACCACATGTCAAAACCTATCGCCGGTTGACAAAATATGGGGAATAATTTATTATTACACTGTATGACAGTAATACAAAGAAATACTCAGGTCGTTTCAATCTCACTCTCGAAGAATACTGCAGAAAAATTAGATAGTATTCGAAGACGTAACGGTCAGACTAGGAGTGCTTTGATATCTTCTTTAATAGAAAAAGAAATGGAAGATGAGCGCTGGGATAAAATATTCAAAAAAGGCCAACAGTCCGCTAAAAAATTTAAAATAACCTCAGAGGAAGATATAGACGGTATACTTCATGCCCCCTAAAATTGTCTTTGACACCAACATATTTATTTCTGCCATTATTTTTGGAGGAAGCCCAAGGATTTGCCTGGAGATGGCAAGAAACGGAGAAATAGAGCTTTATACTTCAAAAGTTTTGCTTGTGGAGTTAGCAAGTAAACTTCAAGATAAATTTGGTTGGGACAGCGAAGATGTGACAAGCGTAATCCTAGGTATTTCTAAGTTTGCTACCATAACTCAACCATCTATAGAAATTTCAAAAATTCGAATTGATCCATCTGACAATAGAGTGTTAGAAGTGGCTCGCGAGATAAATGCAGATTTTATCATTAGCGGAGACAAAAAACATATACTTTCATTAAGAAAATTTGGTAAGACAAAAATTGTATCGGCTGCCGAGTTTTTACGCCGATTTTCACCCCAATCCAGTTAAAAAAAATCCTGAATGTGAATTAAATTAAAATTGTGACCTAATTTATTGTTCAGAATTGTCAGCATGGAGCAATTAGTAAGCTTAACTAATTCTTTTCTCAAATGACTTTCTATTATCAAATTGGTCGAATTCTCCCCTTTATCGGTCACCCTGAACAACATGAAAGTATACTCTAAATTAAGTTGACAAGACGAGAAGATGCCGTTATATTACCTATAGTTTATTCCTTTATCATTGGATTAAAATGATGCAACTTGAAACATTACAGAAAGATATGCCAGATGCACCTAGAAGGAGGAGGTTACCTTACGCTGTTAAAATTGGTGTATTAGGTGGATCAGCGCTGGGTTTAACTGCTATTAATTATTATCTATATTTAAAAGATACTCGTGAAGAACTTGATGGCATTGTTGAAGAAGATTTTAACCCTTACAATTTTTTTAGTTGTGGTAAGCAGTCTCTAGTCTATCAAATTCCGGAAGGCGCTAATTTAAGCTCTATCGTCCATAATAGTGGACTCGTCCCGCCGTTCATAAGAAGTCGGGAGGCTGCTTCTCTAATCCAAGCTTATAATAATTCTATAAGTTATACTCATGAACCTGGTTACCGTGATCCTGACCTTCTATTCCCGGTTTTTTCAGAAACACGTTTTCCTTTTACAGGAGATATCTTAGTACTTCCCACAACAGATACGACAATTCAATTTATAAAAGATGAAGAACAGTTTCCTTATCCTGGAGCACCCGAGGACATATTGGCAGAACTAGCATCTGTCGATCCGGAATCCTTCGCTGGATTAGAAGCCCGAGCCCAGGCTGTGTTTAATTTACAAAATAATGAGCAAGCAAGAGGTGACAAGTGCATTTTTGACATATATAACATGGAAAGGGAATTCGATTTGGCAAATATAAAGCAGGTACTTGCTGAATACACACTGATTTATGGACAAGATGAATATATTCAATATTTACTTCATACAGAACTACCCCTTGCTATCGATAGAGTAAATAAAATATTAAACGCATCCGGAGTGGAAAAAAGATTACCTGAAAATCTTGCCGACTATGCAATATTCAAACTCATGGTTAACTATGTGGGTGGAGGCTCAACCAATGATGGCCTTAAACCATATTTTATATTAGTTGGTAATTATGCTTATATTAATACTCTTATGTTTCCACAAGATTATCGATATAACCTTGTACATGATGGTATCCACGAAGGTTTACATACAATTCAACCAAGTTATTCTGTGTTTAATCTTTTTCGTTACAGAGAAACTTTTTCTCATTCCGCGATGGAAGGATTCGTGGTCGCACCATTTGCAATAACTAACGAAAACATAGGGCAGTTTAGTACTGACGCTCGTGTCCAATATGTATTTGGCAGACTAGTTAACTCCGGGATGGATCCAACTGAAGCATATAAAATGATTGTCAAAGCTGCAATGGATTTTGAGGAATTAGAAGAAATTGAGATTAGATATAATGAAACAATATACGAACTTCGAAGACATTCGCACACCCATCACTACGAAACTTTTTCAGAACTTTTTGCACAAGATCTATTCCAGATGGAATACGCTCCAAATTCGGCATTTAAAGCTTATGCTTCCGGAAATTACTTACAAGATCGTGACCTAATAATCGCTGTACAAAATAAACTTACCGGCGAGGAAGTAAAACAATCTAGCAATCCAACTGAGTTAAACGTAGAAAATGCGCAGTTCATAGCAATTAAGCCCAGTTTTGAAGGCATGGAACTTTCATATACATCAGGAGACAATGTTATTTATCAAAATAACTCAATTGATCCTTGGCTTATGGGGCCGCTCATTATAGCTCGAGGTATACAAAAATTCTGGCCAAAAAGGAGATCTAAATCTATTAGACCAAAAGCCAAATCCTAAGGTTGCGTTACAGGTAAGTTATTTATAAAATAAAATAATTGAGAGTTAAATATGAATCACTATCTAGTAGAAGAGCCAATATTAGAAGATCTATCTAAAATTGATCCAGAAGCGTGGTTGAAAAATTATAACCATTCTCTCATTGATTTTGCGAGATTAAAACCAGAAACCAATGGCTTAACTTTACCTCAGCTTGCTCAACAAACACACGAGAGATTAACAGAAGCAATTAAAACAAGTAAGGCTAAACTTCCCGGTGGTTCACAACACGACCAATTAAGCCCGGATGAGTTAACAAATAGTGAAATAGAAATAGTTGCATTAGATCAAACTGACGAAGCTTATAAATTTCTTATAGGGCAATTGATTGACGTATTAGGGGGTGGGAAAAGAGTTGCTACAGATATAAATATTATCGAGGAAGATGGAGAAGGATGGATTACAAGAACGTCCCAGTATATTAAGTTGCCTAACGCACGCCCAATAGTCGTTAGAATTGATAAACATAACCGAGAGCGATGGGGATATGTACTTCGCAGGAAAATAACGATTGAACCACCTAATAATGGTAAAGAAGCAATAGTCAAAGACTTAGGATTAAGCCTTGTACTTAAGAATCTAAACCCGCCGAGAGTATCCCTGATACAACAAGTTGTATCACCCGATGGTCGGCTAGCCACAGGTAGTTTACCGTGAGCTTTCAAAATCTTGGAGCGAAGGCGATATAGAGGTTACCATCTGTACCAAATTTTTCCTGAGTTTCCCAGCCGGCAAGTCTTGACCACTTTTTTATAACTTCATTCCTTTTCCCAAGTGGCATTTTGGAAAATTTACCCAGTTCTACCTTCTTTGGTGCCCGCTTAAATGCAACTTTATAAAGATCCTGGAAACTATAATCACACTCGATCATGAAAGCAGTATAACAGAAGCACAGTGGATTTAACGCTGGCGCGAGCTTTTTGTTCTTTTACGTTTATTATCCTCAGGTTCAGTGAATAATATTACATATAGACCAAATAAGGCTAATCCTGTGGCTAAAATGAACGGTAGATAAGGAATAATAACTTCAAATTTCATTATTAACCTCTTATTTTCTTTGATAACAAAAGTGCTGATACCCAAAAAATTAGAGTTAATGCGAATGAGAATATTATAGCAAATTGCTTTTGAATATCAATTGGAGGGAGGAATAATGTAGCAAAACCAACTCCAAAAGTTACTTGAGCTGATGTAATTAGTATCTCTATTAATATTTTATTCTGATTAGTGGTTAATTTTTTCAAGCTACCTGTTCTTCCTTTCCCTCTCTTTGCTTCTTTGAAGCTTTGACTCTTATCTTCTTTGTGTCTTTGAACCTTTGAGTCTTTCTAAATTTTCAACCTTTGGTACCTCTGATACTTTTGATACTTATGGTACTTTTTATATAAGGCCTAGGATCTATATATCCGCGGTATCCATTATTTAAATCCGTGTTAATCGGTCTTATACCTAAATGCAGATGAGCTCCAAATGCAGATCCTGATTGTCCGGAGAGTCCAATAACCTCGTCTGCTTTAACCTTCTGTTTAGTTGAAACTTTACTTTCTTTAAGATGCGCGTATAAACTTGTTCCCCATTTATGTTGGATCGTTACTGATATTCCAAAATCGCCGTTTTCCCCGGCTTGAATAACTTTCCCACCTGCTGCGGCCACAACTTCTGCTCCTTCTGGCAATCCGAAGTCAATTCCATTATGTCCAACTATCCCCAACTCTTCGAACTTTTTCTTGATTTCCTCTCGATTAGAAGTTACTCCAAAGGCAAAAGTAACCGGGTAATCTCCATTAAAAGGTAGTCGAAGTAAAATTTTATCACTTGTCATTACTTTAGTATAGCAAATAGTGTTCTTCTTTCGCGAAAAAGCTTGACAAAAAGATAAACTTAAGATAATCTTCAACTATGACAATACAAACAATTTCCACCAAAGAATTACGCGAAAATTTCTCTCAGGTTAGGGAATACATGGAAGCTGGAAAGTCACTGCTACTTATGTACCGCTCCAAGCCTTTAGCAGAGATTAAGCCTGTACGCAGTAGAAAATATAGATCATTTAACTCGAGGCAGATGCAGCAATGGGTTGCCGATGATCAACTATCGGACAAATCACAAAAACAAATTGATGCCATCATTAAACGTCTTTCTTGATTCTTCTGTAATTATATCAGCTTTAGCGTCACCATCTGGTGGATCTAGAAAAATATTTGAAGCTGCTTATGCCAAAAAGATCAAAATAATCACTTCTTCCTATGTCATCCACGAAGTATCTCAAAACATAAGTAAAATAGGTCTAGACCTACAAGACCTTGAGAAATTATTATCTAAACGTACTATTGTCCTCGTTAGAGACCCGTCTCCCGATTTAATCTATAAATTGAGAAAGATAATAAAAGATCCCCAAGACGCTCCAGTAATTGCGGGAGCAGTAATTTCCGGTGCGGAGTTTCTAATCTCACTGGATAAAAAGCATATTTTAGTTCCCAAGATCAAAAAAGCACTTAGACCGATGAAAGTGCTTTCGCCAAAGGATTTTTGGAAGTGGATAAGGACTCAAAGAAAAGATTGAAGCTTTGACAAAATGCCGGATATCCATAA
>Ga0213870_1000103_pt1 | contig 42531 bp, 45 predicted proteins | sample WICALVC2017_Meta_FD_160119 | JGI IMG/M metagenome (GOLD analysis project Ga0213870, IMG submission 160119) | Freshwater microbial communities from subterranean cave lake in Wind Cave National Park, South Dakota, United States - WICALVC2017 | ecosystem: Environmental > Aquatic > Deep subsurface >...
CGCGCGTTGACCCTGGGGGCAGTGTGTGCGAAATAATTTCGGGCCACGACCCCCAAAACCCGCGGCATCGAAAACCGGACAGATCATGTGCTACATAAACCGGACAAGTTAACTTGCTATCTACAGTGTTTTTGCTATAGTCTCCCTGCCATGCCGACCCATCTGATCATCGACGGCTACAACCTTCTGGGTGTGCGGGGCGGCTTGCGGGGCGATGTCGAAGCCACACGCGAGGCGCTGATCCGAGACCTGTCGGGGTATCGCCGGCGCAAAACCCATCCTGTTACGGTCGTGTTCGACGGCTGGCGATCGGGGCATCCGGTCGAGCAGGCTGAGTGGCGCGACGGGATTCAGGTCGTCTTTTCGAAGCAGGGCGAGCAGGCCGATGCGGTGGTCAAGCGGCTGGCGGCCCGGTATGGCTCGGACTGTGCGGTCGTCTCGTCGGACCATGAGATCGTTGACTTCGCCAGGGCGCGCGGCAGCACGGTGCTGACGTCCGGGGAGTTCGAGACGCGGTTACAGATGGCGGGGGGACGGCCTGTGGCGCGCAAGCGGGAGGCCGAGGACGACGAGCCGGTCCGCCGCGATCCCAAGAAGAAGGGCAATCCGCGAAAATTGCCGAAGAGTCTCAGGCAGAAGGCGAGACAGTTGAAGAAATACTAGCCCAGCGTCGGCAAGATGGCTTCGAGTTTTTTCGTGACCTGCATGTCGCCGTTTGTGAGGGAGACGGCGTGGCCGGCGCGGCAGACGTCCTTGGCGCGGTCGGTCTTGTTGAGCTTGACGAGCGATTCAACGAGGGCGAGATAGGCGGCTGAGTAGGTCGGTTTGGCCGTGATGCACTGCTCGAGATAATCGGCGGCTTCGCCGAACGTGCCCTCCTCCATCAGAAATTTCCCCAGGCCGAACAAGGCCACCTCGTCGGTCGGGTCCATCTGGACCAGTTTTTTCAGTTGCGCGATGCGCGGGTTGGTCATGGCAGACGACACTCTAGCAAGGTTGGCGTGCCTTGTCTACGTCGGAACCCCCGTGGTAGATTCGCCTATGGCGCGCACCGGCTTCGTCTATCACGCCGATTACCTGGACCATGACATGGGCCACGGCCATCCGGAGTCCCCGCAACGCCTGCGGGCGATTCTCGCACGGTTGGAGGAAACTGGACTCCTGCAGACCCTTGTTCGGCTGGCCCCCACGCCCGCGACCGATGACTGGATTACGCAGGTCCACACCCATGCCTATGTGAAAGCGCTCCACCAGCGCGCCCCGAGCCGGGGGTCTGTGTCGCTGGACCCCGACACCGCGATGTCTCCCGGTTCGTTGAATGCGGCGTATCTCGCGGCGGGCGGCGTTCTCACCGCGATTGACGCCATCATGGACAAGCGCGTGGACAACGCCTTTTGCGCGGTGCGTCCCCCCGGCCACCATGCCGAGGCCGACCACGCGATGGGGTTCTGTCTCATCAACAATGTCGCGGTGGCGGCGCGCTACTTCCAGAAGCGCTATGGCCTGGAGCGGATCGCCATCGTGGATTGGGACGTGCATCACGGCAACGGCACCCAACATGCCTTTTACCAGGACCCCTCGGTCTTTTTTTTTAGCACGCACCAGTATCCGTATTATCCCGGTACAGGCGGGGCCGACGAGCGGGGCGAAGGCAAGGGCGAGGGCTATACGCTCAACGTGCCGTTCTCCGCCGGGATGGGCGACCACGCCTATCTCGACGTCTTCAACCGCATCCTGCGGCCCGCGCTCACGGCGTATCGACCGGATGCCATCATCATCTCCGCCGGCTTCGACGCGCACAAAGACGATCCCCTGGCCGGCATGAACCTCACCGACGAGGGTTACAAGGCGCTGACCAGGGTCGTGAAGGACATTGCAAGCGAGCATGCGGGGGGGCGTGTGTTGTCCTGCCTGGAGGGCGGCTACAACCTCGCGGCGCTCGCTGCCTCCGTGGAAGGGCACATCCGTGTGTTACACCATGAATGAGCCTGTAGGGGCGCTGCTTGCTGCGCCCTCTCTGTGCGGGACCCCGGCGTGAACGACCCCACGACGCTGCGTCGGAAGTGGCGACACGGGCTGCTGCTGACGTTCGAGTGGAGCGTGCTGGCGGTCCTGCTGCTCATCGGCGCCGGCGTCTATGTCTTCTATACCGAACTGCGTCCGATGGTGATCTTTGGTCTGCGACCGGACTTTGCTCAGGCGATCCCCTTCCAGAAAGTGCCGGCCGGCATTTCCAGCCTCAAAGCCGAGGATTGTGGGACGTGCCATCGCGAAATCTACGAGGAGTGGAAGACCTCGTATCATGCCAAGGCCTATACGGACCCGTTCTTCCGCGCCTACTGGAAGAAGGACGGGGAGGTCTGGATCTGTCTCAACTGCCACACGCCGCTGGCTAACCAGCAGCCGGAATTGATCGGCGAGATTCCCCGCAACCGGGTGGAAAAGGCCGTCAAGACACCTAATCCGGACTTCGATCAGGCTCTTCAGCAGGAGGGCGTCACCTGTGCGGGCTGCCACGTGCGCGACGGCGTGATCCTGGGCCCGTTCGATGACTCGGTGGCCCCCCATCCCACGAAGTTCGATCCGACGTTTCGCACCACCGAGATCTGTTATCGCTGTCATCAGGTGCCCAAGGGGCCGTTCCAGTTCTACAACGTGGGCCCCTGCGGGACCTTTCCCGAATACGAAGGGACGTATTTTACGAAGGAACGCGGTCTGATCTGCCAGAGTTGCCACATGCCGGAAGTAGAACGGCCGATGGCGGAGGGCGGGCCGATCCGGCAGGGTCGGAAGCACCTCTGGCGGGGTGGGCATGATCCCGAGCAGATCAAGAGCGCGCTGGCGGTGCAACTTGCCGCCGATCCTCCGGATCTGAAACCCGGAACGCCGGCGACGTTCACGCTGACGCTCATCAACGCGGGCGCTGGACACAAGCTGCCCACCGGCGATCCCGACCGGTACTTTACCGTGGAGTTCCGAGTGGTGGATCGCCAGGGTCGCGTGGTGAAGGAACAGGAGGATTCGATGGGCCGGTGGATTCTCTGGCAGCCGGTGATCGTCGAGTTGTACGATAACCGCCTGCCGCCGCTGGCCAGCCGGGATTACCGGTTCAGCTACCGGATGCCCGAATCCGATCAGGGGCTGAAATTGCAGGTGCTGGTTCGGTATCATATCTTGACGGACAAGGCGTACCAGACCCTGAAGACCAAGTACGGCTTGCAGGGCGATCATCCGTACAACTTTACGATCTATGAGCGAGAGCTGCCCCTGGGGGGGCCGCTGACGGCCGATGTCATTCCGCTGGGCCGACGGCTGGACGGCAACGGCGAGGCGGCTTGTGACACGAAAGGATAAGCCATGCCTTCGCCGCCGATGAGGTTCCAGGACCTCGCGGCTTTTTTTGAACGCCTCGAGGCCACGTCCAAGCGGCTGGCGATGTTCGACATCCTAGCCGATCTGTTCCGCCATGCGGCTCCTGACGACATCGCCCCCATCATCTACATGAGCCAGAGCCGACTCCTGCCCGCGTTCCACGGGCTTGAAATCGGCATGTCCGACAAGCTCCTGACGAGGGCGCTCGCCGAGGCCTCGCAGACCGCTCTGGAGGAGGTGCTCACCCATTTCAAGAAGAGCGGCGATCTGGGCACGACGGCTGAGGCGTTGCTGGCGGGGCGCACGGGCGAGGGGCTGACGGTGCGGCAGGTCTATGGCGAGTTGCTCACGATTGCGCGCACGAACGGGGAGGGGTCGGTTGACAAGAAGCTGTGCAACCTCGCGGATCTCCTGGCGGCCGCGTCTCCCCAGGAGGCCAAGTACATCGCCCGCTTTGTGATGGGGCGGTTGCGCCTCGGCGTCGGGGACGCGACGGTGCTGGAGGCGCTGGCGCTCGCCAAGCTGGGCGGGCGCGAGTTCAAATCCGACATGGAGCGCGCGTACAATCTCTGTTCCGACCTCGGTCGCGTCGGCGAAGTGGCGAGTACGGGCGGATTGGATGCGCTCAGCCGGCTTACGGTCCAGGTGGGGTATCCGATCCGGATGTCCCTGTGCGAGCGGGTGGCGGAACCGGAGGACATAATCGACAAAATGGCTGAGAAAGAGAAAGGGCCAGGTTCACGAACGAAGGTTCCGACAGTCAGGCCCTGCGCCATCGAGCCGAAGCTGGACGGATTGCGTTGTCAGATTCATAAAGATGGGGATCGCGTGGACATCTTCTCCCGGAACCTGGAACGCACGACCCCGATGTTTCCAGACATTGTCGAGGCGGTCAAACGGCAGATCAAGGCCCATCAGATGATCTTTGAAGGCGAGGCGCTGGCGTTTGACGAAGGCACCGGCGAGTTGCTGCCCTTCCAGACTACCATCCAGCGCAAGCGCAAGCACGACGTGGCCGATCACGCCAAGGAATTCCCGCTCAAGCTGTTTGCCTTCGACCTGTTGTATGTAGACGGCGACGATTACACCGCGCGGTCGTACAGCGAGCGACGCGCGGCGTTGGTCGCGCGGATCGCCAAGGATACGGTGATTGAGCCCAACGAGTCGGAAGACACGCAAGACCCGGCGCGCGTGCGGCAGATCTTTGAATCGGCCGTCGCGCGCGGACTGGAGGGGATCGTGGCCAAGCGGCTGGATTCCACCTACCAGGCGGGCGCCAGGAATTTCGACTGGATCAAACTCAAGCGCAACTATAAAGGCGAGCTGTCAGACACCGTGGACCTCTGTCTCGTCGGGTACTTTCGCGGCGGCGGCAAGCGGGCGCGCTTCGGCATCGGGACCGTGCTGGCCGCCGTCTACGATCCCGCCGCCGAGACCTTTAAGACGGTCTCCAAGGTCGGGACGGGCTTCTCCGACGACGAATGGGTGGCGTTGCGTGAACGGCTCGACCGCGTCGCGGTTGCGCACAAGCCGGCCCGCGTGGACTCCAAGATGGAACCGGACGTGTGGGTCCAGCCGACGTATATGATCACCGTGGCGGCGGACGAGATCACCCGCAGCCCCATGCACACCTGCGGGTCCGACGCCGACGGGGTGGGGTATGCCTTGCGATTCCCCCGCGCCCAGGGCTTTCTCCGCGAGGACAAGAGCCCCGAAGATGCAAACACCGTCCAGGATATCATCGCGCTCTACGACCTCCAAAAGCGCGTCAAACTGGAATAGCGAGGGAAATGGCGATCGCAACAGACCAGGAGCGTCCCCAGGTCCGGGTCCCACCGTCATGGATTGTGCTGATTGCGCTGGTCGGCGCCGGGGTCCTCGGGGCTGTGTATTGGCTTGGGCCGACCTGGATGCAGGTCAATGCAAGCCTGGACGGAGCCGTTCAGGGGCGTGCGATTGTGGAAGAGCCTGTCGTCACAATCCCAGAAGCGATCTTTCCTGCACGGCGTTCCGTGGCGCCCGGTCATGATCCCCGGACGCGGGACATATCCGCAAACCCGGCGGTCGCCGTGGCCCAGCGCAAGAACGCCCGGATGACGGCCACGCGCTCGCTGTTGCAGCGGTGGGGAGTCGTTCATTCCGCCACGCTGGAGAAGCCGGACGGACGGGACCCCGCCCGCTTGCTCGCGCAGTCCGGCCTACAGTCGGCCAGGCTGCCCATTGACTGGGAGCTGCTGGCGCGCCTTGATTACCCCTGCCTGCTTGACTGGAAAGAGACCGAGGGCGATGTCCGGCACGCCGTCACGCTGGTGGGCCTGAGCGCAACGGAGGCCGTGATCCTCGATCCACTGATGGGCCGGCGCGTGGTGAGCCGGATGGATTTGTCGCAGCATGTCGCTGGCGACGCGCTGATCGCGTGGAAAGGCCTGCCCGGCATCACGGTGCCGGTGCGACCCCTGAAGGGCAAAGACCCCGTGGTGGTGGCCCTCCAGCGAGTGCTCCAAAAACAGCGGTTGCTGAGAGGGGCCGTGACCGGGCGGTATGATGCCCGCACACGCGCGGCCGTGGTCCGGCTCCAGTCCGAATACGGCCTGAAGGCGACAGGCGTCTTTGGCGTGCGCAGTTACATGGTCCTGTCCAAACGTGTGTGGGGGGCGACGGCGCCGAGCCTCAAGGCCGAACCGGGCGCTGTCAGGGAGGCATCGTGATGATTCCCCTGCGGGACGAGAATCCCACCACCCTGGCGCCGGTCGTCACTGTGACGCTCATTGTCCTGAACGGCCTGGTCTTTCTCTATCAGGCGTCGCTGGGATCGGCTGAAGAACACTTTATCTTTTCCTATGCAGCGGTCCCGTCCGAGTTGTTCCACACGGGGATGGTGGTCGGCGACCCACGGGTGCCGGTAGGGTTCACGGTGTTGACGTCTATGTTCCTGCACGGAGGGATTCTGCACCTCGGCGGCAACATGCTCTACCTGTGGATCTTCGGCAACAACATCGAAGACGTGATGGGCCATGGTCGGTTCGTGGTGTTCTATCTGCTGTGCGGCATCGTGGCCGTGTTTGCGCATGCCATGACAGCGCCGGAGTCCACGGTCCCCATGATCGGGGCGAGCGGCGCAATCTCGGGAGTGTTGGGCGCCTATCTGCTGTTGTTTCCGACTGCCAGGGTGTTGGTGTTGATTCCACTCGGCTTCTTCACCCGCATCGTCCACGTGCCGGCGCTCATCGCGCTGGGGTTCTGGATCGTCGTTCAGTTCCTGAGTGGGTTCTTCAGTCTGGGTGGCCCGGGCGGCGGGGTCGCCTGGTTTGCCCACATCGGCGGATTTGTGGTGGGGCTCGCGCTCATCAAGGTCTTTCAGCGCCGACCCATCGCGCCGGCTCGGCGATGGTAGCCCTACGGGGTGTGTGGTAGGATCGGCGCCAGCGTGTCTGGGGGAGGCAAGGTGGTGAAGAGGAGAGGAGCGATGCCGACCCCATTTCGGGAGACCTGGAATCTCCGGGATCTCCTGGATGCCCCCGCCCGCGATCTCGCGCGGCTGCGTACGGAACTGGACGGCCAGGTCCGGCGGTTCGAGGCATTCCGGGAGCGGCTGTCGCCCGACATCCCGTCCGACACCTTTCTGGAGGCCCTGTGTCTGGCCGACACGATCGCGCGGACGACGAGCCGGCTCGGGGCCTATGCCTACCTCTGGTTTTCGGAGAACACCAAGGATCAGCGGGCGCGCTCGTTCAAGGCGATTGTGGAGGAACTCCAGGCGGAGCTCGCTAACCGTATGGTGTTCTTCGATCTCTGGTGGCAGCAGCTTGATGACACGAATGCCGGACGGTTGCTGGCCCGGTCGGGAGGCTACGCCTACCACCTGGAGACCCTGCGCCGCTTTCGGGCGCATGCGCTCAGCGAGCCGGAAGAGAAGATCGTCAACGTCAAGAGTGTCACCGGACGCCAGGCGGTGGTCGGGCTCTACGAGATCCTCACCAGCGGCTTGAGCTACCGGTTGAAGGTCAAGGGCCGGGTCCGCACCGTGACCCGCGAGGACCTGATGCGGTACGTGCGCGATCCTGAGGCCCGCGTGCGCGAGGCGGCCTATCGCGAACTCTTCCGGGTGTACGCCGCCAACGCCGACGTGATCGGTGATATCTACAAGACGCTGGCGCTGGACTGGAAGCAGGAGAACCTGGGCTTGCGCAAGCACCGCTCGCCGATCGGGGTGCGCAACATGTCGAATGACCTTCCCGAAGAGGCCGTCGAAGTCATGCTAGCTGTCTGCGCCGCGAATGCTGGCGTCTTTCGGGACTACTTCACGCTCAAGGCCCGGCTGTGCCGTATCAGGAAGATGAGCCGGTACGACATCTACGCGCGTGTGCAGGAGCCGAGGAAGCGATACACGTTTGCCAAGGGGGCGACCATGGTACTGGATGCGTATCGCGGCTTCTCGCCCAGGCTGGCAGATCTGGCGGGTCGCGTGCTTGAGGAGCGCCACGTGGATGCGGCGGCCCGCCCCGGCAAAATCGGCGGGGCCTACTGTTACAGCGTGACCCCGGGGCTGACCCCCTATGTGCTGGTGAACTTCAAGGGCGACGCGCGGGACATCGCCACGCTGGCGCACGAATTGGGGCACGCGGTCCATGGCATGCTGGCGGCCAACCAGTCGGTCTTCACGTTCCATGCGACGCTCCCGCTGGCCGAGACGGCGTCGGTGTTCGGCGAGCGCATTCTGTCGGATGCCCTCATGGCTGGCGAGCGCGACCAGCGGGTCAGGCAAAGTCTGCTGATCCGGCAGCTCGATGACGTCTATGCCACGGTTCTGAGACAGGCGTACTTCGTTCGGTTCGAGCGGGAGGCGCACCGGATCATCGGCGAGGGGGGCACGATGGACGACCTCTGCAGCGTCTATCTGTCCGATCTGCGCCGGCAGTTCAGCCGGGCCGTGGCGGTCCCTGACGAGTTCCGATGGGAGTGGTTGGCGATCCCGCATCTGTTCGCCAGTCCCTTCTATTGCTATGCCTACAGCTTCGGCAACCTGCTCGTGCTGGCGCTCTACGGGTTGTACAAGGCGCAAGGCGCCGCATTTGTGCCGCGCTATCTCGACTTGCTGGCGGCCGGCGGCTCGCGCTCGCCGGAGTCGCTGCTCAAAGACTTCGGCGTGGATATCCGGTCGGAGGCGTTCTGGCAGACGGGGTTTGAGACGATCAAGGACATGATGCGCGAATTGGAAGCGACGGCATGAAGGGGGGGGCGCTGCTCGTGCCCCGCGCGTTGGTGGCGCAACTCATGCGACTGTACGATGTTCCCGATCCCCGCAAGCCCGGCCGCGTGATTCGCGGCTACGACTGCCACCATGCCCGGCGCACGGCGCGTCTGTGCGCGGCGGTGGCGCGGCGGCTCGGCCATCCGGAGCCGCGGGTGCGGGACTATCAGATTGCCTGTCTGCTGCACGATCTGGGACGCGCCGGACTCGATCCGAAGCTGTTCGGCACGATCTGGTCATGGGCGCGCAAGAATGGGATTCCGACCAGGCCGCGCGAGTGGCGGGCGGCCCATCCGGACACGCCGTACAATCGTGAAACCGAAGCGTTTCTGGACCGGTACGCCGGCGACCTGGCCAAGTTGGGCATCCCGCTCGACCAGTGGACCCGCCGGCAGGTTGAAATGCGGTTGGGGTACGCGCGGCGGCTCTCTCGCCACCTGCGGGCTGCGCAGCCCAGGCTGCGCGAGATGGGCGTGACGTGGGCGCCGTGGATGGGGCGGATCATGCTGTACTACTACTACCCTGAAAAGTTGAACGGCTCCCCGCGCTGGGTCCGCGAGCTGGCGGAGGTGCTGGTAGCGTGCGAGCAGTTCGAAGCCTACAACAATCGGCAACGCGGCCAGGACTACTACACACGCACGAGGGAGACGCTGGCCGAGGCGTTCGCCTACCTAGACAAGTTGCGCGTGGAGGGCATCCTCGGAGCGACCGTGGTGGACACGGTGCGTGTCCTGGCCGCCGGAGGTGCTTTCGATCGAATCCTGGCCGAGGCCCGCGGCACTGCACTTCCGCGAAGCGAGATCCGGTACCTCCGGGGGTTGTGCAGACACCCCTCCCTGAGGCGTCCATGAGCGTCACAAGTACACACCTGCGGCTCACGATGCGGGGCGACACGCAGATCGAGAACGTCACGACGCGCGTCCAAGCGGCGGTGGAAGAAACGGGGTTGCGCGACGGCATCGTGACGGTCTTTATCAGGCACACGACCGCGTCCGTGATGATCATCGAGGACGAGCCGGGCATCCGCGCCGATACCAAGGCGATCTGGGAGCGGCTGATTCCGGCGGACCCGCGCTGGCAGCACAACACCCGCAATCCTGGCGAGGACAATGGGCACAGTCACCTGCGGGGCCACCTGCAGGGCCCCTCGGTCACGATTCCCTTCTCCGAGGGGGCGCTCCTGCTCGGCACGTGGCAGCAGATCGTCGTGGTGGACTTTGATACCCGAGCCCGCGCAAGGGATCTGGTCGTGCAGGTGATCGGCGAGTAACCGCTTTGATCGAAATGCCGGGTCGAGCACGTTCTGTTATGGAGGCAACACCATGAATCCGCTGGTCCAACTTCGTGAATTCGGCCAAAGCCCCTGGTACGATTATATCCGTCGCGGGCTCATCACCTCCGGCGAGCTCAAAGTCCTGATTGATCATGATGGTCTGATGGGGGTCACGTCCAACCCTTCCATCTTCGAAAAGGCCATCGGCGGCAGCACGGATTACAACCAGGCGCTCAAGCAGATCGCGTCCTCCGTCACCAGTATGAAGGATATCTACGAGGCGCTGGCCATCCGCGACATCCAGGATGCGACGGATTTACTGTATCCGGTCTATGAGCAGAGTCGGACGCGCGACGGCTACGTCAGTCTCGAAGTGTCGCCGGACCTGGCCTTCCACACCCAGGGGACCATTGATGAGGCGGTCCGCCTGCGCAAGGCCGTGGGGCGGGACAACGTCATGATCAAGGTACCGGCCACGCCGGAGGGAATCCCGGCCATTGAATATCTGCTGTCCCGCGGCATCAACGTCAACGTGACGCTACTCTTCAGTGTCGAGGTGTACGAGCAGGTGGCCTGGGCCTACGTGTCCGGGCTGGAAAAACTGGCGGCTCAGGGCGGCGACGTGACAAAGATCGCCTCCGTCGCCAGCTTCTTCATCAGTCGGATTGATACGCTGGTGGATAGTCTCCTGGACGCGAAGCTGAAGGAGGCGTCCGCTCCCACGGACAAGGCCGCGTTGCACAGTCTCATGGGCAAGGTGGCCATTGCCAACGCCAAGATGGCCTATGTGAAGTTCCAGGAGGTCTGCTCCAGTCCGCGCTTCCAGGCACTCCGGGATCAAGGCGCGAAGGTGCAGCGCCTCCTCTGGGCCAGCACGGGCACCAAAAATCCCACGTATCCCGATACCTACTACGTGGACAAACTGATCGGGCCGGATACGGTCAACACCATGCCGGCCGCCACCTTCAATGCTTTCCGGGATCATGGACGATTACACAACCGTTTAGTGGAAGGCATCGAGGAGGCCCGTGAGACGATGGACCGCCTGGCCGACTGCAAGATTGATATGCAGGACGTCACCCGGAAATTGCTGGTGGACGGCGCCAAGCTGTTCCTCGATTCGTTCGATCAGCTCATGGGCGTTATCAGCCGGAAGCGGGAGGAATTGCTCGGCCCGAAGCTTAATCAGCAGACCTACGCGCTGGGGGCGTTCGAGGCGGGTGTGCAGGCCAAGACCAAGGAACTGCGGCAGACGGGCTTCGTCCGCAAGCTCTGGGCGAAGGACCCCAGCCTGTGGCACCAGGACCCTGTCCATCAGACGATCATTCGCAATGCGCTCGGCTGGCTGCACGTCACGGAGCAGCAGGTGCATCATCTCCCGCGCATCAAAGCCGTGGCCGAGTCCATCCGCGCGGCGGGCTTCAAACATGCTCTTTTACTCGGCATGGGCGGCAGCAGCCTCTGTCCCGAAGTCTTTCGGATGACCTTCGGGGTCGTCCCCGGCTTTCCTGAACTGCACGTGCTGGACAGTACCGTGCCGGCTCAGGTGCGCAGCTTCGAGAAGCGGGTAGACTTGGCGAAGACGCTCTGCATCGTCGCCAGCAAGTCCGGCTCGACCACTGAGCCGCTGGTCTTTTATCGCTATTTCTTCGACCGGATGCGCCGGGTCAAGGGCGACAAGGCCGGCGAAAACTTCATCGCGATCACTGATCCCGGCTCGTTGCTCGAGAGCCTGGCAAAGGAAAGCCAGTTCCGGGACATCCTGCCGGGCGTGCCGGACATCGGCGGGCGCTATTCGGCGCTGTCGAACTTCGGCATGGTGCCCGCCGCAATCATGGGCGTCAACGTCGCGCATCTGCTCTACCGCGCCGAGCGCATGCGCCATAGCTGCGACTCCTGCGTCCCGCCGGAAGACAATCCGGGCGTCATGCTCGGTGTGGTCCTTGGCGAACTGGCCAAGCAAGGCCGCGACAAGATCACCTTCATCACGTCGCCGGCCATCGGCAATCTGGGGGCGTGGATGGAGCAGCTCATCGCCGAGAGCACGGGCAAGGAGGGAAAGGGCATCGTGCCCATTGATGGCGAACCGGTGGGGCCGCCTGAGGTCTATGGGGCCGACCGCCTCTTTGCCTACATCCGGTATGCCGGCGGCGTGGACTCAGCGCAGGATGCGAACGTTGCGGCCCTGGAGAAGGCCGGCCATCCCGTCGTCCGGATCGAGCTGACCGAACTCATCAACCTCGGCGAGGAGTTTTTCCTGTGGGAAGTGGCGACTGCCGTGGCCAGCTCGCTCCTGGGCATCAACGCCTTCGACCAGCCGAACGTCCAAGAGAGCAAGGACTACACAAAGGCATTCCTGGACGAGTTCAAAAAGAACGGCTGCTTGCCGGAGGAAGAGCCGATCCTCACCACTGAAGGGATCAAGGTGTATGGGGACGCCGCCAACCGCGAAGGGTTGAACGGTGCGTCCACGCTTGACGCCGTGTTGAAGGCGCATCTTGCGCGGGTCAAGGGGGGCGATTATGTGGCCTTCAATGCGTATGTGGAGCGTACGGAAGCGACGCACCAGACGCTACAGAGCATCCGTCTGAGGGTGCGTGACAACAAGAGGGTCGCGACGACAGTGGGTTACGGTCCGCGCTTTCTGCACTCGACCGGCCAGTTGCACAAGGGCGGGCCGAACTCGGGGGTGTTTCTCCAGATCACGAGCGACGACGCGCAGGACCTGCCGATCCCCGGTGAACCCTACACGTTCGGCGTGCTCAAGGCCGCGCAGGCGCTCGGCGATTTCGTCTGCCTGGGCACGCGCCATCGCCGCGCCCTCCGCCTTCACCTTGGCGCCGACGTGGAGGCCGGACTCAAAACGCTGCAAGCGGCGATGGAGACGGCGCTTCCCTGATTCCCTCGCCCCCAAAAGCTGCCTGTCCCCGGTCATCATTCCCGTCAGGCAAATCAGGGGCTCGCTGGAAGGGGGTCGAGGCGGACCGCCTCCTGGAATTTTTGAATGGAGGGCTACTCTCTCCATAGCGCGATGCCGCCGAGGAGTCCGGCGACGTTTTCAACGGTGGTGGCGTGGGGCGGCAGCGTCATCGTGATTTTCTTCGCGTTGCCGCCGCCGATATACAGATGATCGTAGTTGAACAGGTGGTCGAGGGATGTAATGACCGCCGCCAACCGCTGGTTCCAGTTCTTTTTCCCGGCTTTTCGGAGCGCGGCGATGCCGAGGTTCTCCTCGTAGGTTCTCCCTCGCCGAAACTCATGGTGCGCGAGTTGCAGATTGGGGACCAGCCGGCCGTCCACAAACAGGGCGGAGCCGAATCCTGTCCCCAGGGTGATGACGAGCTCGACGCCATCTCCCTGGATCGCGCCGAAGCCCTGCACGTCGGCGTCGTTCGCGACCCGCACCGGCTGGCCGAGCCTCTTCGACAGCGTCTTGGCCAGCGTGAATCCGCCCCATTTCCCATCAAGATTCGGGGCGGTGATGGTCACGCCGTGACGGACGACGCCGGGGAACCCGACCGACACCCGATCAAACGCGCCCTGGGTTTTTGCCATCTCTGTGATGACGTTGATGAGTGCGCCCGGCGTGGCCGGCCTGGGGGTCTTCACCCGCGCCTGTTCCGTGAGCGGTTTGCCGGTCGCGCTCAGGACCAGGGCCTTAATGCCTGTCCCGCCGATGTCAATAGCCAGGGTTCGGATCGCATGGGGTCGTGATGAGGCCATGGTCTGTATGGGCGATTTCATTAGACGGTTCTCCAGTAGCGTCCGTCGCTCTCAATCAACCGATCGGCTTCAACCGGCCCCCGACTTCCTGCGGCGTATTCAGGCAGCCATTTGGCGCCGTGGGTGTTCCATCCGTCGAGGATTGCCGTGATCCAGGCCCAGGACGCCTCGACCGCATCGCGCCGCATAAAGAGCGAGGCGTCACCCGCCATCACGTCCAGCAGCAACCGCTCGTACGCCTCCGGCGAGGGCGCCCCGAAGGCTTCGCCGTAGCGGAAATTCATATCTACGGGGTGGGTCTTGGCCTTGGCGCCGGGGACCTTGGAGATGATGCGCAGCGTGAGGCCCTCCTCCGGCTGGATCTTCATGATGAGCACGTTCGACTCCAGCGGCGCGTCCGGGTTCGCGTTGAAGAGGATCTGGGGGATCGGCTTGAAAAAGACCACGATTTCGCTGGCGCGCTTCGCCAGGGCCTTGCCGGTCCGGAGATAGAAGGGGACTCCGGACCAGCGCCAGTTCTCCACGAAGAGCTTCAGCGCCACGTAGGTCTCGGTCGTGGAATCGGGTTTGATGCCGGCCTCCCGGCGGTAGCCGGGCACGTCTATGCCGTGGGCTTTCCCGGCGCTGTATTGCGCCCGCACGGTGTAGTGCTCGACGTCCTTGCCGGCAATCGGTCGCAGGCAGCGCAGGACGTCCATGCGGACGTTCCGAACGACATCCGGGTCGAGCGAGTAGGGCGGTTCCATCGCCACCAGACATAACAGTTGGAGGATGTGGTTCTGAACCATGTCCCGCATGGCTCCGGCCTCTTCGTAGTACGTCGCGCGGGTGCCGATGCCCTCCGCCTCGTTGACGGTAATCTGGATGTGGTCGATGTATTTATAGTTCCAGATCGGCTCGAAGATGCTGTTGGCAAAGCGCAGGACCAGGAGGTTCTGGACCGTCTCCTTGCCGAGATAGTGGTCAATGCGGAAGATCTGGGACTCGTCGAAGACCTGGGCCACGGCGGCGTTGATGTGCTGGGCGGAGTCGAGGTCGCGCCCGATGGGCTTTTCGACGATGAGCCGTGAAAATGGCGCGTTGCCGGCCGGCGGCTGGACCATGCCGGCCTGTTTGAGCCCTTCCACGGCGCCGGTGATTGACGTGGGCGGGATCGCCAGGTAGAAGATACGGTTCGCCGGCAGGTCCAAGTTGGCTTCGATCTTCTCGAGACGCGTCCGGATATCGGTGTAGGCCTGGGGGTCGTCAATGGCGCCGGCGACGTAAAATAACCGCTGCTCGAAGTGTGCCCACGCACTGTCTTTGAGGGCCTGCCGGGAATACGAGATCACGCCCTCCCGCGCGATCTCGCGGAATTCGGCATCGCTGAGCGGCGTGCGGCCGGTGGCGAGGATGGCGCAATTCGACGGCAGCACGCCGTCGAGGAGCAGATTGTAGACCGCCGGCACGAGCTTGCGCTTGGCGAGATCGCCCGATCCGCCGAAGATCACCAGCGTGCAGGGTTGGGCCATCATGACAGTGTCCTCAGGGCTGGCGTTTCTTGACGGCGTGGCCGCCGAAGGCGTTCCGCATGGCGGCCAGCATCTTCTCGGCGAAGGATTCGTCCTGGCGCGAGCGGAACCGGGTGAAGAGCGCGGCCGTCAGCGTCGGCATCGGGACGTCCTTGGCGATGGCGTCGAGGATCGTCCAGCGGCCCTCGCCGGAATCCGGGACGTAGCCGTTCAGCTCCTCCAGCTTCGGGTCCTGCTTGAGCGCCCCGGCCGTCAGCTCCAGCAGCCAGGAGCGGACCACGCTGCCTTGCATCCAGAGGTCAGCGATTTTGGGCAGGTCCAGCTGATACTCGCTCTTGGACATGAGCTCGAATCCCTCGGCATAGCCCTGCATCATGCTGTACTCGATGCCGTTATGGACCATCTTGACGTAATGGCCGGCGCCGGCGTTGCCCATGCGGGCCCAGCCGTTCTCCGGCGCCAGGGTCGTGAAGATCGGCGCCAACCGGTCGATCACGGCCTTGTCGCCGCCGACCATCAGGCAGTAGCCGAGCTTCAGCCCCCAGATACCACCACTGGTGCCGACGTCCACGTAGTGGAGGGTCTTCTTGTTGAGTTCGGCGACGCGACGCACGTCGTCGTGGAAGTTGCTGTTGCCGCCGTCAATGATGATGTCGCCGGCCGACAACAGGGTGGCCACCGTGGCAATGGTGTCTTCGGTGGGGGCGCCGGAGGGCACCATGATCCACACAATGCGGGGCGCCTGGAGCTTGGACACCATGTCGTCGAGCGAGGCCGCACCAACGCAGCCCACGTTCTCTGCCTGTGTGATGAGGTCGGCCGTCCGGTCGTAGGCCACCACGCGGTGCTGGCCCTGTTGCAGGCGCGTGACCATGTTCATGCCCATCTTGCCGAGCCCGATGAATCCGAGTTCCATGGCGACTCCTTACTTGCCCTGTTCCGAGGCGTTCAACGGGCTGATTATAGATCAACCCTTACCGGAAAAACAAAAGGTTGACCCTGTCGGGCCTGTCGGCTAGCCTTTTCCCCATGAAGGTCATTGGCCTGATGTCAGGAACTTCTGCCGACGGCGTGGACACTGCGCTGGTGGACATTCGCGGGGCGGGCCACGACCTGACGCTCCGCCTGCTGGCCTCTCGCACGTTCCCGTATCCTGCCGCGGTTCGAGTCCGCCTCCTGGACGCGATGACGAGCGGCACGGTGGCCGATGTCTGTCACTTGAATGTCGCGCTCGGCGAATGGTTCGCCCAGGCGGCCCTCCAGTTGCTGAAGAGCGCGAACGTATCGCCTCGTACGGTCGCGCTGATCGGGTCCCACGGCCAGACGCTCCATCATCTGCCGGAGTCGCGCCGCGAGTCCGGCATCGGCGTGGTCCGCTCGACGCTGCAACTCGGCGAGCCCGCCGTCATCGCCGAACGGACCGGCATGACGACAGTGGCCGACTTCCGAACGAGAGATATGGCGGTCGGCGGGGAGGGCGCGCCGCTCACACCCTATCTGCACCATCTGCTCTTCCACCATGCGTCCCGTTCGCGCGTGGTGCTCAATATCGGCGGCATCGGCAATCTGACATACCTGCCGGCGCGCGGGGGCCTCGGCGCCGTGCGGGCTTTTGACACTGGTCCCGGCAACGTGCTGATTGACGGCGTCATGCGTCATGTCACGGCCGAGCGCCGGACGTTTGACCGGGGCGGCCGGATGGCCCGCGCTGGGACGCCGAATGAACGTCTGATCAGGACGCTCCTGGACCACCCGTTTCTCACACGCAGGCCCCCCAAATCCACGGGGCGGGAGGAATTTGGGGAGCGATTCGTCGGCTATGTCCGGCGGCAGGGGAAATTGCTCGGCCTGTCGGACGCCGACCTGGTGGCGACCGCGACAGCGTACACGGCCCGGACGATCGTAGGCGCGACACAGTTCCTGCCGGGGCGCGTGGACGAGGTGTTGGTGTGCGGGGGCGGGGCGCAGAACGCAACACTGATGCGGATGCTACAAGCTGAATGGAACCATCCTAGTGGGAGGGGGCCCCGCCAAGGGCGCCCCTCCCACACCCACCATGGTTCCATCCTGCCTGTCGAGGCGTTCGGTTGGAATGGGCGCGTGCTGGAGGCCGTGGCCTTTGCGGTCTTTGCCTATCAGCACGTCAAAGGGGTGCCGTGCAATTTGCCGAACGTCACTGGTGCGAAGAAAGCGGTGGTGCTGGGGACGGTGACACCGGGGCGACAGCCCCTTTCCAAGCGTATAGAGAGTCCTATACAATTACAATAAAAGGAGTTTCATCATGAAGGAACAGGCAAATTTCAGACTCGACGCCGATGTGAAGGCGAAAGCCTATGCCATCTTCGAAAAGATGGGCATCAAGCCGACGGACGCCGTGAACATGTTCATCAACCATGTCGCCCTGTTCGGCGAGTTGCCTTTCCGTCCGAGCGTTCCGAACGAAGCAACGCTGGCCGCCTTGAAGGAAGGCAAGCATCAGGACAAACTCACTGCGTATACGCTGGATGAGTTCAAGACATCTCTCGGCCTCAACAAGAAGTGACACGCACAATCAAGGAAACAAATGCGTTTCGGCGCGATGTTAAACGCACAGAAAGACGCCGCAAAGACATGGCGAAGCTTTTCGCCATCGTGGAGTCCTTGGCTGTCGGCAAGCCTCTTGAACCTCGGCACAGACCGCATCCCCTGACCGGAGACTGGCGCCCCTGCTGGGAATGTCACATTAGAACCGGACTGGCTGCTCATCTATCAGGTCCACGATGATTACGTCGAACTGATCCGCACCGGCGCCCATTCCGATCTGTTCAGGTAGATCAACTGCGCGGTAGCCCGGAGGGGCGATTACATGAAACTTGCGAACTTGGTCTTGGCCTCGTCCATGAGGGCTTCCGTGACCTGGGGTGCGTTTCGCGCCTGGGCGATCCGCTCGACTTCCTTCCGGGCCATGGGGCGGATGAAGTCGGGGATGTTCTCCAGGCGCTTCTCTGCGGCGGGCGACCAGGGAATGCCCGCCGTCGCGTTCTTGGAGTCGTCCATCACCTGCAAGGTAATTTTCTTGAAACCCTGTTTGCGGGCGTAGGCTTCGATACTGCCCTTAATCATCGGGCGGATGAACGACGGGGTCTTTTCCAACCGATCCAGCGCGTCCGGCGTCCAGTCGAACTCAGCCGTGGCGCCGCCCTTGGCCTCCGTGGACGAGCCGAGGCCCATCTGCGCCACTACCGCTGAGAAGGGGCAGCCGCCGGTTTTCTTGTCGCCTTCGGCGGGCGCGGCTGTGGCGACCGCCGGCTGCTCGCTGTAGTGCTCTTTCAGGTAGTTGGCCATCTCGGCTTGGCTCTCGCCTTCCCCGCGAAGCCCGCCGCGCGTCATCTCGAAGGGCTGTTGGGCGACGGTTCGTCCGCCGAGTTGGACGCCCAGCGAACTGACCATCTGGGTTTCGCCGGGGTTGGTGACCATCGTGAACCGCGCTTTGCAGGAGGGGCATCCGAAGAATACGCCGAGCGACCCTTCGGCGGGCTTCTCGACCTTCTCGAAGTTCATATAGGTTTCGCAGGTCATGCAGACGAACTTCATGGGGGCAACTCCTTATAGATTCCTGGCGATGATCTTTTTGTAATCGAGCAAGGTCTGGATGCGGGTCACGATTTCATCGAACCGCCTGAGGGTTGGGGAGTCGCCCTCGATCAGCGGCAAGCCCTTGTCGAACGATGTCGCCAGCGTCCGGTCGAAGGGAATGCGGCCCAGGAGGGGCAGGTCCAGCGCCCGACACAGGGCGTCCGTGTCGCCCTCGAACAGCTCGCTCTCGGTCCCGCAGTGCGGGCAGCGGTAGCGGCTCATGTTCTCGACGATCCCCAGCACGGTGATCCCGAGGTCGCGGGCATAGGCGATGGACTTCCGCACCACGTCCGACGCAACTTCGGACGGTGTGGTCACGACGATCGCGCCATCCAGGTTCGGAATGAACCCGGCAATGACCGGCGGCTTGTCGGCGGCGGCGCCGGGCGGCAGGTCCGTGAGGAGATAATCCAACTCCCCCCACGCGATATCCGCAATAAACTCCCTGATCACGTTCATTTCCATCAAGCCGAGCCAGACGGGGCTGAGGTCCATCGGGCCTTTCCAGCGAACGGGCGAGAGCTCGTCGAGAAAAAAGTCCATGGAGCCGACCTTGAGGCCGAGCGGGCCGACGGGGGGTACGGCGCCCTCGGAGGTGATCGTGAAACGTTGGCCTCTCATGCCGAGCATCTGGGGCACACAGGGGCCGTTGAGGTCCACGTCCAGGACGCCGACTGTGTGGCCCTGCCGCGCGAAGGCCAGCGCGAGGTTCACCGTCGTCATGCTCTTGCCGACGCCGCCCTTGCCGCTCATCACCACCAGCTTGCGGCGGACAGCGGCCATGCGGCGCGTGACGGCCTTCATCTGTTCGGTGATCTGCTGGACGACCTTGGCGTCGTCGGCGTACTTCAGTTTGCCAAGGATGTCGTTCAGGTCTTGGGTGGCCATGGTTCGCGGAGCCCTCACAATCTGCGTCAAACTATCATGGGGCCTGAAAGGGTGTCAATTCGGGATCGCCCCTTCTGTGTATGGAGCGTGACCGGCGCAAGATGCCCGGCGTCGCCCCTCATGACCACATGACCATGCCGGTGTGGCCCCGCGAACCATGGCCTCTCGAAAATGGCTTGCCGAAATACTCCGAGAGAGGTAGTCTAGCCTTCCATGACGCTGACCAAGGTGCTGTACATGTCGGGGTCTACGGACGACGCCATTGTCCGTCACGGCGCGCTGACCGAGACCCTGCCCTTTCTCCCGAAGCCGTTCACGCTGGGCAATCTGACGCAAAAGGTTCGGGGCCTGTTGGACACATGAAGATTCTCGTTGTTGACGACGAAGAGGCCATCCGTGACCTGTGCAGCCAGGTCCTCGCCGCCGCCGGGCATGACATCTCGACGGCGGAATCCGGAGAGGCGGCCGTGCCGCGCCTGGGCGAGGGGTGGGACATCATCCTCACCGACCTCATGATGCCGGGCGCCATGGATGGGAACGAGCTGGTCCGGCGCGCCCGGGCGATCGGGAACATGGATGTCCTGGTCATGACGGCCTACCCCGCCCTTGACAGCGCCGTCCAGGCCATCAAGGGCGGCGCCTTCGATTATATCCTGAAGCCCTTCTCCCTCGAGGCGCTGCTGACGGCGGTGCAGCGCTGCGTCGACAAGCGGCAGCTGTCCCGCGAACTGGCGCGCGAACGGGCGCTGCGCGCCGAGTTGGAGCAGGCCTATACCCGACTGGCCAGGATGGAGAAAGTCCGGGAAATCTTCGGCCAGTTCGTCACGCCGGAGGTGGCCGAGTTTGTGCTGGCCAACCCGGAGGGTTTCTGGAAACGGGGTGATCGTAAGGTGGTGACGGTCCTGTTCGCGGACGTCCGGACGTTCACGCCGTTTTCGGCGCGTGTGCGTCCGGAAGACGCCTTTCAGGCGTTGAACGACGTCCTCGTCCGTGTCGTCGAGGCAGTGCAGCAGGAGCGGGGTATGCTCAATAAGTTCATGGGAGACGGGCTGATGGCGGTGTTCGGCGCGCCGGCGCCGGATGCGAATCACGCCCGCGCCGCGGCACGGGCGGCCTTGCGGGCGCAGGGCGCGGTCGAGGCGTGGGCCGAATCCCGGCGCGCGTCGGCGCGGGACCCGCTCCGCATCGGCATCGGGATCAATACCGGCGACGTGATGGCCGGTTGCGTGGGGGCCAGGGAGCGGATGGAGTACAGCGTGATCGGCTATCCCGTGAATCTAGCGGCGCGCCTGGAAGAACGAGCCGCCCCCGGAGAGATCCTGGTGGGCCCTGAGACGGCCCGTCTGCTAGCCGGCGCATTCGAGTTGCGGGACCAGGCGCCCACGAGCCTGGCCGGGATTCCCGACCCCGTCGTCGTGACCGCGCTGCTCGGGCCGCACAGTTTGTAAAAATGGGAACGGTTCCCACACCCATCGTCTTCCGACGAGTCCCAGCCCATCTTACCCAACGTTTCATCCAGAAGCTTGTAATGACAGCGTCAGGCGCTGCCTTCCCCATGGGATGTGGTGGGTTTTCTTGATACGATACAATAAAGCTAGTATTGACTTATAAATAGCTGTTTCATATCCTATTACTCTGTCGTCTTAGCATTTTTTCTTGTCTGCCGGAAGAACCGCACATGGCGGAAAAAATTGCCTGGTTTGTGATCGGGCTCCTGAGTGTCACCGTTGCAACTGCGTCGGGGGAGATCACGATTGCCGTCGCGTCCGACCTGAACTTCGTCTTCAAGGAGATCGTGGCGGATTTCGAGAAGACGACGGGGCATACCGTCAAAGTGTCGTTGGGCTCCTCGGGGAACTTTTTCGCGCAGCTTTCCAGCGGCGCGCCGTTCGACCTGTTTTTTTCCGCGGATATGTCGTATCCGAGGAAGCTGGCAGAGGGCGGTCTGGCGGACCCTGCAACGCTGTTCATGTATGGGGTGGGTCGGATTGTACTGTGGGTTCCGAACGACTCTCCGATTGATGTGGGCGTGTTGGGCATGCAGGCCCTGCAGCATCCGTCGGTCCACAAGATCGCCATTGCCAATCCCAAGCACGCGCCCTATGGGAGGGCGGCCGTTGCGGCGATGGAGTATTACAAGGTCCATGCGGTGGTGAAGGACAAACTGGTGCTGGGCGAGAACATCGCGCAGACCGCGCAGTTTGTTCAGACAGGCGGCGCGGAGATTGGGATCATCGCGCTGTCGCTGGCCGTAGCGCCGGCCGTAAAGAAGACCGGCCGGTTCTGGGAAGTTCCACCGGACGCCTATCCCCGGCTCGAACAGGGCGCCGTGATCTTGACCCAGGCGAAGGATCCGAAGACGGCGCGCCTGTTCCTGGACTACGTGAGGGGCCCGGAGGGTCGCGGGGTCTTCGCGCGCTACGGATTGGTGACGCCATGACGAGAACGCGCCGGGCTGCCGTCGAGGACGGGCGCGCGGATGTCCTGACGGCCCGCGAGGCGGCACAGTACCTGCGCCTGGCATTGCCGACGTTCTATCGGTATCTGTGGCGGGGCACGATTCCCGGCTCAAAAATCGGGGGACGGTACCGATTCAACAAGTCCTTGCTCGACCGGTGGCTGGGCAAGAAAGCGGCAGGCGAGGACGTCAGCGGACGCAACAAGTTCGTCGGCACGGTGTCGGCCATCAGGCGGGACGCGATCCTGGCCCAGGTGAATCTGGACGTGGGCGAGCACACGATCACGGCGGTGATCACCCGCGACGCGCTCGACGATCTGGGCCTGAAGGTCGGGGACCGCGCCGTGGCCCTCATGAAGGCCACGGACGTCATGATCATCAAGGAGCGCTGATCCATGAACTGGACGGCGATTCTATTGACGCTGAAGCTGGCCGCCCTGACCGCTGCCATTCTTCTGGTGATCGGCATGCCGATCGCGTACTGGTTGACGTATTCTCGCCGGCGATGGAAATTTCTGGCGGAGTCGGTGGTGGCCCTGCCGCTGGTGCTGCCGCCGACGGTGCTGGGGTTCTACGTGCTGGTCGCGATCGGTCCGAAGAGCCAGATCGGCCACTGGTACCAGGCCGTCGTCGGCCATCCGCTGGTGTTCACCTTTGAAGGACTGCTCCTGGCGTCGGTGCTCTACAGCCTACCCTTCGCGGTGCAGCCCTTTGCCGCCGCCTTCGGCGCCGTGGATCCCAGGCTGATCGAAGCCTCGTGGACGCTCGGCGTCTCCCGGCCGGCGACCTTCTTCCGTGTGACGATCCCGCTCTCGCACGCCGGCCTGGTCACCGGCGTCGTCCTGAGCTTTGCCCATACGATGGGAGAGTTCGGCGTGGTCTTGATGGTCGGCGGCAACATCGAAGGGGTCACGCGGACCGTATCCATTGACATCTACGACGAGGTACAGGCGCTGAACTATGCGGCGGCAGGGCACACCGCGCTCTTCCTGTTGGTGCTGTCGTTTCTGATGCTCTCGGTCGTCTACGCGGTGAACCGGAACCGGTGGGCCGTATGGTCGATGAAATGACGGCGGCATTCGAGAAGACCTACCACGGCGGCCCGTCCATTCATGGAACGCTCCAACTCCCGGTCGGCCGGCCGCACGTGCTCGTCCTGTTCGGGCCGTCCGGATCGGGTAAGACGACGATCCTGCGGTGCCTGGCCGGCTTGGAGCGACCGTCGCGTGGTCGGATCACGTTCGCCGGCGAGACCTGGTTCGATGCGGAGGCCGGAGTCCAGGCGTCCCCGCAGGCGCGTGCCGTCGGCTATCTGTTCCAGGACTACGCGCTGTTTCCCCACCTAACCGTGTACGGGAACATCGCCTATGCGCGGCGCGATGCCGGTCGAGGAGAGCGCGACGCGCTGGTGCGGGAACTCGTCCGTCTCCTGCGGTTGGACGGACTGGAGGCCCGCCGACCGGCGCAGCTCTCCGGCGGGCAGCAGCAACGTGTGGCGCTGGCGCGAGTGTTGGCCAGACGACCGCGACTCCTGTTGTTGGACGAGCCGCTCTCGGCGCTCGATGCGCCGACCCGCGAGCAGGTGCGTGGCGAGCTGCGGGGGCTGCTGCAGGGCCAGGGGATCCCGACCGTCTGTGTCACGCATGATCGGGTGGAGGCCCTGGCGCTTGCGGACGAGGTCGCGGTGATGGGGGGAGGGCTGGTGCTCCAGGTCGGGTCTCCCGAGGTCGTGTTCAGTCGCCCGGCTGATGCCGAGGTGGCGGCCATCGTCGGTGTGGAGACGGTCGTGGCCGGGCGGGTGGCTGGGCGCACGGATGATCTGGTGGCGCTGGACGTGGGCAAGGCGCGGCTCTGGGCCGTCGAGCCGAGCGGGCCGAGTGGAGCGTGCTACGTCTGTATCCGGGCGGAGGACGTGACGCTCGACATCGGCGCGCAGTCCGGCAGCAGCGCGCGCAACCATCTCGCGGGCACCGTCACGGAGGTCCGTCCGTCCGGGCCGGTCTCGCGCGTCATCGTGGACTGCGGATTTTTGCTCACGGCGCTGGTCACCAAACAGGCGGCCCAGGACCTGGCGCTTCAATCGGGAACGCGCGTCACGGCCACCGTCAAGGCCTCGGCGGTGCATTGGATCCCGCGATGAGCGAACACGATGGCGCTTCCAGGTTTCGGAGAACCGGAAGCGCCTTGTTTTTGAACCGCCTGGACCCGATAATGTCCATGGCCACCACACGTTATGGTAGGACGCACAACAAGGGAGAAGAGCATGGATATTCGCACCGAGAGTCGCAGTGTCAAGATGGCTCCGCGTTGGCAGGATGAAATCGAGGCGCGCCTTCATGATCTCCAGGAGAGCCACGGTGACATCCTCCACGCGCGCGTGACACTGGAGAAAAACCGTCATCACAAGAAGGGCCCCAATGTCGCCGGCGCGCGGCTGGTGTGCAACGTAAACGGCGGGACCTTTACCGCGAGCAAGACGGAGAAGACATTCGAGGAGGCGATTCGCGCGACGTTTCATGCGATGGAAGAGGAACTCCGGACGTTCCGGGGAAAACGAAAGCAGAAGGCCCGGACCGAGTCCGCCCGGCGCGTGCCGGCGAAACGGCCTCCGTCGGAGTGAACGCGGCATCTTTCGGAGTATGGTATCGTGTTTTGCGCCACGGCTTTCCCCTTGCGAAAACGGGACAGATTTGTTTTCGCTGCCGACGAGCAGCAATGCACCAAAGATAAACGCCATTCCTGTTACACCGGGATAAAAATAAATCTGTCCCGTTTTCACGTGGCGATGGTTGCACACGAAGGACGCATGCCCGACAAGAAGCCATCCGGCACCATCTGTTTCCTCTACACGTTCACCTTCCTGGACGGCATGGTCAAGCAGTTTGAAGTCCTGCTCGATGCGTCCACGTTAGAACTGGTGACGCCCAAAGATCTGCCGAAACCGTCCTGGACGAAGCTGAAATACAACCAGTGCGAGCAGTGCCCCCTGGGCGATGACGTTGAGTATTGTCCGGTGGCGGTCAACCTGGCGAACCTGGTCGAGACGTTCAAGGAGTCCCAGTCCTACGAGAATGCGACGGTTCAGGTCCAGACTTCCGAGCGCACGTATGAAAAGCAGACGACCCTGCAGAAGGGCCTCAGTGCGATCATCGGCATGTATATGGTCACGAGCAATTGCCCGGTGATGGACAAGCTGCGCCCGATGGTGAAGTTCCACCTGCCGTTCGGCTCGCTCGAGGAAACCGTCTACCGAGCCGCGTCCATGTACTTGATCGCCCAATACTTATTGATGCGGAAAGGCCGGCAGCCGGATTGGGAGATGAAAAAGCTGGGGGAGATTTATCAATCCGTCGGCCACGTGAATCGCGGCATCGCGAAGCGGCTGGCCAGCGCCTCGACAGAAGATGCCAACATGAACGCCGTGGTCATTCTGTCCGCCTACGCTGAGATGGTACCGTTCTCCCTTGAAAACAAGCTGGCGGAGATGGAATACCTCTTCCACGAGTACATGATGGAATAGGCGGCGCTGGTGCCGGGCGAGAGGGCTGCTTCAGGAAGGGTGCCGGGCCTCGATGGTGCTGCGCAGGCCCCCCCGGGCAGTGAACTCGCCGATGACGCGGGCGTGGATGGGGCGGCAGGCGGTGACGAGGTCCTTCAGGATGCGGTTGACGGTATTCTCGTAGAAGATGCCAAGGTTGCGGTAGGCGTGGATGTACAGTTTAAGCGATTTCAGTTCGAGGCAGTGCTTATCCGGCATATAGACGATACGGATCGTGCCGAAGTCGGGCAGGCCGGTCTTGGGGCAGATGGCGGTGTACTCCGGCACTTCGATGGTGATTTCGTACCCCGTAAACTGATTCGGCCAGGTCTCAATCGCCGGCAGCCGCGCGGTGATGCCGCTGCGCGCATGTCTGTCGGTGTAGCCGCGCTGCTTCATACTTTCGTCATCCAGTCGGTCTGACCAAGCTTCTCCAGCTCAAAATATAGGACGACCCACGGACACATCATCTCGGGGAAGACCTCGCAGAACCCGCCCTTGCGCACGCCGCCGCAGGGACCATGGCTCATAAATTTTGGACATTCGGCCTTGTCGCCCGCGCCAGGGATCGGAGGGCGATTGTGGATGCCCCCAGGAGCGCCGACGGGAGGCGGCCCCGGTTGGATCAAGCCGTCCGGCGTGGTAGGCATGTTCGGCATGTTCGGATTGTACGGCATCAGAGCGTATCAATGTAGCCGGCGATCTCGTTGAGCGTGAGCCGGGAGACCGCGATGTCAGGCGCATACACGACCTCATCCGCCGCCCAGGCGACCGTCCCCTTGCCTTGGCCGGCCATGCCGATGATGTTGCGGAGGACGTTGTGAATGTTGTCGTTGATTCGCACGGTATTGGCCTTGATGGGCGCCGCCGGCTTGCCGTCCTTAATCACGTACGAGTCGCCCACCAGCGTCGCGGTGAAGTCCCCGGCCCGCAGTCCGTTGATGGGATAGGTATACCATATCCGGCCGATGTACACACCGTTCTGCACCCGGCGCAGGAGAGCCTCGCGGGTCGTGTTCTCCGAGCTTTCAATCAGGACGTTGGTGGGCGAGACGGAGGGCGCCATGTCGAACCGGCGTCCGCCGCCCCCTGCATACCGGAATCCGTTGCGTGGCACTAGGGCGTCGAGATGGTCTTCCGGGGCGACGCCGAGTTTGTCTTTGGCGGCGGGGTCCCGCAGGATCCGCTCCGTGTCATAAAAGCTCGACAGGAGTCCGACGAGCTTCCCGTTCTTGATCAGATCGGTCCGTCCGGTCGGGAGCCCTTCGCAGGTGATGCCCTTGCTGCCCATGTGGCCCGGCAAGGCCCCATGGTCATACAGGCTGAGCGTCTCGTGCGCGACCTGGCGGCCGAGTTGTCCGTGCAAGGCCGAGCTGCAACCGTAGAAGCTGTCGACGGTGAGGCTCGGCAGGATGAGGTGGTTCACCAGATCTGAGACGGGCTGGGGCCCCAGAATCACGGCGTAGTCGCCGTCCGTGACCCGGACCCCGCCGATCTGGGCGATGGCATTCCGGGCGGCTTCGGATCCGGCGTCTCCCTTGAACGCGCGCAATCGTGTATCGCAGCCGAAGCCGGTGCCCTTTGCGCCCTCCCGTTCCACCATGGCGGTGACGAAGGAGGCGATCAGCGTGGACTCATCGGTCTGGACCTTGGGCAGGTGGGTGGACCCGATCGCCATCCGTTCCAGTAGAAACGTCACGTCGCCTCCGACGATGAGACCCAGGTCGCGCAGCCGCCCGCTCTTGGCCAGAGCGCTCAGGCGGCCGTCCGTCGTGAATGTATCCAGTGCCTTGGCGAGGATTCGCCAGCCCGCCTGGACGAGGTCCGCGTCCGTGAGATGCATGGCCGCGGAGTCGTGGTAGTGGGCCAGCGTGCGCCGTTCAGCGGACGGGCGGGGCAGGGTCGTGAATGCCGGATCGGAGACCGCGCTACGGCGGGCTTTTTCGAGCGCCGCCTTCACCCCGTTCAGCGAGAGGTCGCCGGCTTCGCTGCCCAATCCGATGCGTGCGCCCGTGCCGTTCCCGAACACGGCCCGCAGGCCGATCCCGTAGGACTCCGACGATTTCGGTTCCTCGACGCCGTTGCAGGGAATGTGCGAGGTGTAATTCAGGCGGGCGGTTAGGCTCACGTTGTCGGCGACGAACACTTCCGCTTCCCGGACGCCCTGCTGGCGCTGGAGCCAGCGAAGCCCGTCTTCGGCGGTGCGCTTGAGTAGCGGTAGGGTCATCATGTGGGGGTCTTACGCCAGACCGGTAAGCCTGGCGCGGCTGCGTATCGTCGGGCCTCCATTTCCCAATCGCCGGCTCTGCATCGGCTGGCCTTTGCCGCAATTGGGGATGGGATAGAGGCGGAAATCCCGTCCCATCGCGTCCACCTTCATCAGAAAGTCCTTGGTGTCGGCCATGATGCCGCCACCCCGGTACAGTTGCCCGATCTGCCCGTTGTCGATCGCGTAGACTTTCTGGGCGGAAATACGGAAGTTCTCCCGCGATTCGGCGATGGACGGGATGCGGTGCCCCATGACATAAAACCCCTTGTCGACGTCGCGGATGATGTCCTCAGGCGCCTGCGTGCCCGCGCCGAAGACGGTCGTGGACATCCGCACGAGGGGCACGAGATGGGCGTCCGTGGCCATGCATGAGCCGTTGGGAGCGACGCCAAGAATGGCCGCTGTCTGGCGGCTGTTCATGAAGCCTTTGAACACCCCCTTCTCGATGTGTGCGACCTTCTTGCCGGGCGTGCCTTCGTGGTCGTACTTGTAATGTCCGAAGCCCGGCAGCGAGGGGTCCGAGTACGCCGTGACGAGCGGGGAGGCGATCGTTTTGCCGATCAGGGTATCCTGCAGGGAGCGCAGCAGCCAGCTTCGGCCCGCATAGGCGGTCTCCATTTTCAGCGCCCGGTCCAACTCGGTGGGATGCCCGATGATCTCATGCGACAACAGGGTATTGAAATGCGGATCCGTGACCACGACGACGTCCTTGTCCGAGTTGCGTAGCGGCGGGGAATGGGCCAGCTTGACGGCATCGCGGGCGAGATTGGTGGCAAAGGTCAACAGGTCGAGGTTGCGGATATGCTCCTCAACGACGCCCTCGGTGAGGACCTCCCATCCCCGCTGGTGGCCGATGGTGTCGGACAGTTCCTGGTCGCCGGTTTCACTGATGGCGACGACATAGGCCCCTCCGCTTGTCAACGCGAAGGACTGGTCGATGCAGGCCCCCTCGGAACTCGTAAAGAGCTCGCGCGAGAATTGTGTCACGGCGCTGACGGCATTGTAGCGCAGTTGTTCGTCGACGTTCTGAACCGCGCGCGAGATATCGGTGACGTAGCGGACCATGTCCTCGACCCTGACCCGTCTGGGATCGACGGCGTAGTCGGCCTTGACGGTATCGCGATGCGCCTCAACCGGGGCCAGTCGGGTATCGGATAAAGACTCGCCGAGCTCCTTGTATTTGCTCCTGGCGTGGGCTTTTTGGCGGGCGTTGGCGACGGCGCGCTCATACGCGTGTGTCATGCCGGCCGCCAGCTTTTTGGCAAGGTGGGGGAGGTCGGCCGTGCCCAGAGATTGGCCGAAATATCCCGGCGCGATGACCCTGTCTCCGGCGAGCACCCGAATCCCAACCGCCAGGCGGCGGTCTTCAGTGGAATATTTGGGAGCGCCGTTTTCCGCGCCTGCCTGCTTTTCCTCGATCACTTCGAGTCGAAGGTCCGCATAACGGCAAAATGGATAGTCGGACGGCGCGTCGGCCGTCAGTTCGGCCGTCGCGTGCTTGATGGTGTCGATGAACTCCGTCGTGATCGCTTTAGGTGTGGTTGGCATCGCGAGGCCCTAATAATATGCTAAAGGGCATAACTTATACCACGGTCCAGCGAAATTATAGTGAACGCCATGCTGGAGAGCAAGAAAAACAAAGCGGAGTTCTCTGGAGATGAAAACAGGCAGATAGCAAGTTTATGCAAATTTTTCAATTGATTGTGAACGATAGGTCCAAAGACCTATCGGCAGGATTAAAATTAGGCCTTTGCAAGAGATGAAGGTAGGTCTTCTTTGGGGTTGCATTGCGGCCGTGGTTGTCATACCATCAGCCTGTTTGAAATTGTTACAAAAGAGAATCTTCGCGTGATGGACGGTGCGGGTTCGTCGGGTTCGGATTGAACCGAATAGGAGGAGGAGCATTATGAGTCTCGATTACGTCAAGTTTTCCCCTGGGTTTGACAAGTTTATGCCCAAGGAATATCGCGATATGGTGGAGCACGGCCCCTTCGGCAAAAAGACAACCGTCTCGCAGATGGGGTCGTTCAAGGAAATTCTCGAGGAGCACCCCATGTGCGCAGGATGCGCGATGACTCTGTTCATCCGCCTGGCCATGATCGCGTTCCCCAATCCTGAGGACACCATTACAGTGGGAACAGCCGGGTGCGGTCGCCTGGCGATTTCCCAGGCAGCTATCCCCTTTGTGTACGGCAACTATGGCGATCAAAATGCCGTCGCCAGCGGGTTGAGCCGGGGACTCAAGTTGCGTTTCGGGGACATCCCCAAGGATGTGGTCGTGATGGCCGGCGACGGCGGCATGGCCGACATCGGGTTCAGCATGACCCTCCATTCCTGGTTCCGCAAGGAACGGTTCACCACCATCATGTTGGACAATGAAGTCTACGGGAATACTGGCGGCCAGGAGAGCGGGATGACCAACAAGGGCCAGGTCCTCAAGATGGCGCCACTGGGCAAGAAGTTTGAGAAGATGGATATGATCGGGATGGCCAAGGTGGCGGGTTGCGCCTATGTGGCTACGGTCGTTCCGAATAACCCGCGGCGCGTCGAGAGCGTGATCAAGAAGGCCGTTCTGATCGCCCGCGAAATCGGGCCGACGTACATCCAGGCCTACACGTCCTGCAACATCGAATACTCCATCCCGACCGACAAGGTGATGGAAGACGCGAAGAGCGTCGAGAACGATCGGTATGCGTTCTCCGAGTACGTCAGCGACGAAGCCAAGGAGTATCTGGCGACGCGATACGGGTTCAAGGAGTATATGCCGAAGCCGGCGGCGGCCCTTCCGAAGGCGTAAACGAGGCACATTCCCTGAGACGGGATAAGGGAGGCACAGACATGGCAAAGCGCTTCAACATTCGCATGGCGGGCGTCGGCGGCCAAGGGGTTGTGACGGGCTCGCATATCCTCAGCACCGCGGTCATCAGGGCCGGCGGGGAGAGCTCGATCGTGCCGTTCTACGGGTCAGAAAAGCGAATGGCGCCGGTTGAGAGCTACGTGCGGGTCTCGGACGAGCCGATTTACGAGATCGGGGAGATCACGTTTCCCCACATCTGCATCATCTTCCACCCGCAGGTGATCACGCACGGCAAGTCGTACACGATGCCCTTCTATTTCGGGCTCAAGCAGAACGGGGTTCTGTTGATCAACCACGATGGGCCGATGAAGTTGCCCCCGCTGGAGACACAGGAGCTCAAGGAGCGGAACGCCAAGCTCTATTATATTCCTGCGACGCAGCTCTCGCTTCAAGTCGCCGGCCTGGACCTTGCGACCAACATGGCACTCATGGGCGCGATCGGCGCGATCACCCGCTTGACCACGATCGAGGCGTTGGGTGCAGCCGTCAAGGATCGGTTCCTGGGGAAGGGGTTCGTCGTCTCAGGAGGCACCGCGGCATTGGACAGTGTTGTGGAAAGGAAGTTCCAAAAGAAACAGGAACTCATCGACAAGAACATCGCTGTGATCCAGGCCGGTTGGAACTACGCTGAGGAGCGCGGGTGGGGCGTCGAGGAGAGGGCCGTGGCCAAGAAGGCCGATGATCTGGCTGCTGCCGGGGCGGCGGCCCGCTGATCCCCAGAGAAGGAGACCTGCATGTATCTTGTTGCCGATATCAATGTCGACATCTGCGCCGCGACGAGTTGTAAGCTGTGTACGCAGTATTGCCCGGAGTCCAACACGATCAACTATGACGACAATGCGGGCAAGGAGAAGGGCCTCAAGTACGGCTCGGCGTACGTGGCGGTGGACCGGTGCAAGGGTTGTGCGCAGTGCGTGTGGGTCTGCGACAATATGGCCAAACACCATGCGATCACGATGACGATGATCGACCAACTTCCCAAGGCCGCCATCACCGATCGCATCACGTACCTCGATAAGGGGACGAAGGCGATTGCGGCTCCGGTTGAAGTCGCGTAAGGGAGGGACTAATGATGTTGCAAACCCTTCCTGCCGAGAAAGAACGTATCATTGTGCCGGGACCGGCCGGCTTTATGCCGCCGTCCGCCGCCCAGCTCGGCGTGGAATTGCCTTCCTCGGGGGTCGGCATCGCCTATGGACATCACACTCCGGAGGACATCGCGATCGCAGAGATCGCCCGGCAGATGCTCACCAAGCCGAACGCCACGATCTTCCCCGGTCCCATGGTGCTGTGGGCCTGGAATTCACATGCGGTTGAGAAGGCGCAAGCCGTGCTCGAAATCGCCGCGCAGATTCCCAATGTCTTCATTATTCCGATGCCGGACTACAGGCCAAAGTATCCCAAGGTGGATCCCGAGGAAGTCATCAATCCGAATCACCCCAACCTGACCATCTGGGGCAACAAGATCGAAGCCTGTATCTTTGTCGGCGTCCATTGTCACTACGCGAACTTGACCCTGAAGATGATCCGCGCCGGAACCAACTGCTGCACGGCGGCGCTCTGTGCCGAGCAGGGCCATGAAGATGCGATGCTCAGCGTTCACGATATGGATGCCGCCAAACTGCGGAAGGTGGCCCAGATCTTCAAACGGGTGCGTGAAGAAATGAAAATCCCACTTCCGGCCGACGGGAGGACCGTCCGCTATACCGGCATTCAGAGCCGCGTGAACGGAGGCGAGACGCACATGGATCCGCTGTTGTTCACGCTGGCCGCGCCTCCTCCGTCCGGTATGCAGATGCCCCCGGAAGGGCAGAAACCGCATTAATCAACCCACGAATTGACGCGCAGATTGCGGAGGCCACCATGAGCAATCCTCTCGAACCGGAAGTGAAAACAAACCCACAGGGCGATCCGATCACCTCAGCCGCGCCGATCAAGGTCGGGGGCGGCTCGAAAGATCCGCACGAAGGGGCGAAAAAGCAGCGGGTGGTGACGCCGGAATATATGTTCTTCGAGGCGCCCCGGAAGCGGGAATTCATTACTGGGAGCGAGTCGGCCAAGGAAGCGGTGCGGCGGTCCAACGTAGACTTATCGATAGCCTATCCGATTACCCCACAAAGCGAGACGTTGCAATTGGTCGGGGTATTATACGGCGAGGGCTATGTGAAGGAATTCTATCGTGGGGAAGAAGAATACGGCGTGATGTCGGCGATTGCCGGAGGGTCCAGAGCAGGCGTCCGGTGCTTTACCGCCACGGCCGGTCCAGGGACGCTTCGCGGGATCGAGCCGATTGCGTCTTGGCCGGGACACCGACTTCCGGCGGTCTGCATGTTCACGTGCCGCGTGGTCAACGCGCCGTTGGCGATCCAGCCCGATAACATCGAGGTCTCGTACCTTTTGAACTGTGGCATGATTCTCTTTCACGCTGAAAACCAGCAGGACCTGTTCGATTTCATCATGCAGGGGTTCATCATCAGCGAAAAAAACGACGTGACCTTGCCCGTCGGCGTGGCCTGTGACGGCTTTTTCGTGACGCATGCCCGTAGTTATGTGAGCATGCAGGAAAAGGACATCAAGCTGCCCCCGCGCGAAGCCTGGAAGGGCGCGGTGCCGGTGCTGGACGCCGAGAATCCGCCGGCCCGCCTGTCCCGCGACGCGCCGGTGCAGAAGAGCAACTTCATGGCGTACAACATCCATGCCGTATGGCAGCAGGAAGTCTGGGCGGCGGTGGAGCGGTCGCGCCGGTACATCGAACACTACATGGGTGGACTGTGCACGGCCGAGAACGTGGAAGGCGCCGAGGCGATCATCATCGCCTCCGGCAGCGCCTGCGCCCAGTCTCGCGAGGCGATTCGGCTGTGCAAAGATCAAGGGGTCAATATCGGCCTGATTAAGATCCGGTCGCTCCGTCCGTTCCCGATCAGGGAACTTCGCCGACTCTGCACGACCGTGAAACTCATTGTGATTCCGGAGTTCAATTACGTCGGGTGGCTCGCCAAGGACGTAGCGGCGGCGATCTACGGCTACTCCGATGCCAAAATCGTAGCCGGCCCTCATGTGTACGGCGGGATGTCCATGCCGGTCGAGATGATCGTGGATGAGGTGATCGGCGGCCTGACCGGGAAGAAGTCCATCACGGTTCCCGATTCAGCCATCATGGGCCGGGACGTCAGCCAGGCCGACGTGGCCCACTTCATGCAGAACATCTAATTTCCAGCGGGGGAATGGAAGGGGCCATCCGGGGAACCGGGTGGCCCCTTTGCTTTTCAGGCGCTATTCGTCAATCATCTCTTCGCTGTCGGGCATGCCGCAGGCGATGAATTTGGCGTAGCTGAGGAAAATCGCGCTGCTGTCGCGCATCGCTCTTGCGCCGTGCGTCAGCCGCTCGAGCTTGGTGGGATCGGAGGATTCGGACTCACGCAGGGTCACGACGTGCTGCTCCAGGAGCACGGTGAACTCATACATGGCCCGCTCGATATTCAGATAGGCGTCTTTAATCTGATCGGTCATGGGGCGTTCCTCATGGGTGACAATGGATAGGGTGCCAGACCTTACACCACCGTTGCGGCGTCGGTCAATCGGAGAACATGTTGCCCGCTGACGCCCTTTCCGCGGAACTGCTGGCGGCTCTGCGGGAACGTGGCGGGAGCCCTGATCGTGACGCCATTGAAGGAGTCCGGAGGCTCTCGACCCTGTTCACGACCGGGCGGGATGGGCGTCCGGCGGAGTATCTGGCGGATCAGACCCTGCGCCGTGCGTACCTGCTGTACTTTTTTCCGGTCAACTATGCCAAGGTAGCCGGTCTCCTCCGGGAGATGCCGGCGCTGCCCGCGCGTCCGTTGCGGATCCTGGATATTGGCAGCGGGCCCGGGACCGCCTCCCTGGCCGTCCTCGACCACCTGACACGACTCGAACAGGCCGGACATCACGGTTCGGAAGTGATCGCCGTGGATCGTAACCGGCAGGCTCTGCACGAGGCGGAGGCCATCTGGGACTCGGTGACGAACGGGCGGGCAGGGAGGCCACGGTGCGCGCTCCGCACGGTACGCGCCGATGCCGAACGAGCCGACGCCCGAGCCCCATGGAAACAGGGGCCCTTTGATCTTGTCATTCTGGCCAACAGCCTGAACGAATTGTTTGGCTCGGCCACGGATCCGCTCGCCGCGCGGGTGCAACTGCTGGAGGTCCTACTCAAAGCCCTGACGCTTGACGGGACGCTGATGATCCTTGAGCCGGCGCTCCGTAGTATGACGCGCGCGTTGCACCAGGTCCGGGACCGGCTCGTGGCCGAGGGGCCGGCGACGGTCTATAGTCCGTGCCTGCATGAACGGCCCTGCCCTGCGCTCGCGCGCAAAGACGACTGGTGCCACGAGGAGCGGCCATGGACTCCTCCTGCGGTGGTCCGGGAGATTGATCGCGAGACGGGGTTCATCAAAGACGCGCTGAAGTTCTCGTACCTGCTCCTGCGCAAGGACGGCCTGACGATCGCGGAGCGCGGGGCTCATGTGTATCGCGTGGTCAGTGACGTGATGGTGATGAAGGGAGATCGCCGGGCCTGGTTGTGCAATGAGGCCGGACGCCCGCTGGTGGGGCGGCTGGAGAAGGCCCGTTCAGACGCGAATGCCGCGTTCGACCGCTGGCGTCGGGGCGCGATCGTGCGCGTTGAGCAGATCGAGCGGCGCGGCGCGGTGGGCCGCATCGGCAGCGAGGCGACGGTGGAACTCCTCCGCCCTGTCGAGTAATACTTACTCGAAGGCTTCCAGGGAGGATGTCTCGGAAAAGGGGTTCCGGCACGCGAGACAGGTGACGAAATAGAGCGCGCCGCGGACAGAGGGCTGCACCCAGAAGTCAAGCTGCCCGCCGCTCGTTTCGCAGGCCGGACAGCGCATACCCTTCAGCCAATAGCTCACATCCGGCTGGCTGCGCATATAGCTGACCATGTCCATGTGCATCGGCATGCTGTAGCGACACCCCTTACAGAAGGCTTTGTATTCGCCGTCCGTGATGCGGGAATCGCGCGGGATACTGAAGCCGCAGACGGCTTTGCAGACCGGGCAGGCGAGATCGGCCAACCGCTGCTCGACATTGTCAAAATCCATGTTCTGGTTGCCTCCGCTGTCCATCCGCTGTAATGGCCACTGTAACGGATTGAATGCTCATCGGTGCTGCTTTTGTCTTGACTGCACTTCGTTCAGGTGACAGCGGTTACAAGATCACCAGATTGTCCCGGTGGATGACCTCGTCGTAGTCCTTATACCCCAGGGTCTTCTGGATCTCGCCGCTCTTGAGGCCCTTGATCTTCGCAATGGCCTCGGAGCCGTAGTTCACGAGCCCCTTCGCGAATTCGCGTCCGGAGCGGTCCGCGCAGACGACGGCGTCGCCGGCCTCGAACTCGTCATGCACCGCCGTGATGCCGGACGCGAGCAGGCTGGTGCCTTTGCGCGTGAGGGCCTCGACGGCGCCGTCGTCCAGCGTGAGGCGGCCCTTGGCTCTCATCGTGTAGCCGATCCAGTGCTTGCGGCTGGTGAGGCGTTCGCCCTTCGGCAGGAAAAAGGTGCCGACCGGGTGGCCGTGAAACAGCGGCGTCAGTTGTCCGGGCCGTTCGCCGCTGATGATGACCGTGGCGACGCCGTAGGTCGCGGCCTTCTTGGCGGCTAGGACCTTGGTGCGCATGCCGCCGGTGCCTTCGAAGCTGGTCGTGCCGCCCGCGCGCCGCTCGATCTCGTCCGTCACGTCCGTCACCATCGGAATCAGCGTGGCTTTCGGGTTATGGCGGGGATCTTCGGTGTAGAGTCCGTCCACGTCGGAGAGAATCACGAGGAGATCGGCGTCCACGAGGTGCGCGACCATGCCGGCCAGGCTGTCGTTGTCGCCGAACCGAATCTCGTCCACGGCGACCGTGTCGTTCTCATTGATGATCGGCACGACGTTGTACTCAAGCAGGGCTGTCAGGGTATGGCGCGCATTGAGGAACCGCGCGCGGTTCGTCAGGTCCTCCCGCGTGAGGAGCACCTGCGCGACCTGCTGGCCTTCCTTTTCGAACGCCTTTTCGTAGGCCCACATGAGGCGTGACTGCCCAACGGCGGCGGCGGCCTGCTTGAGTGGGAGGCTCTTGGGATAGTCCTTCAGGCCGAGTTTCTCGATGCCGCACACGATGGCGCCGGAGGACACCATCACGATCTCTCTGTCCTGGGCCTTCAGCCCGGACAGCTCGCCGGCGAGCCGATCAATGCGCTCGGTATTCAAGCCGGCGCCCTTGGCCGCGACGAGGCGGCTGCCCACCTTGATGACGACACGCCTGGCGTCTTTGATGATCTGATCGCGCATCGTTGCTATACGCTCACTTTCAATGGAATCCGAAGCTTGGCGACCTGCTCGCCGAGGAACCGCACCAGGGGCTTTAAGCCGGCGCCGGTGACGGCCGAGATCGGAAATAGCCGTAGGCGACGTCGCCGGCAATGGGCGTCCAGCTTCTTGAGGTTCTTGCCGTCGCCTGCCACGTCGAGCTTCGTTCCCGCCACGGCGAAGGGCTTTTTTGCGAGGTCGGGGTTATACAGTTTCAGCTCCTGCCGTAGAGTGTGCAGGCTTTCGACGGGGTCTTCGGTTGTGCCTTCGCCGACGTCCACGAGGAACAGTAAATAGGACGTGCGCTCCAGGTGGCGCAGGAACTGAACGCCGAGGCCCTTGCCTTCGTGCGCGCCCTCAATGAGGCCGGGCACGTCCGCCACGACGAATCGCTGGTCCTCGTTCACGGCCACCACGCCGAGGTTTGGCGTCAGAGTGGTGAAGGGATAGTCGGCGATCTTGGGGCGGGCCGCCGAAATGACGCTGATCAAGGTGGACTTGCCGGCGTTTGGGAATCCGACCAGGCCGACATCCGCAAGAAGCTTCAACTCCAATTGAACCCAGCGTTCCACGCCGGGCCGGCCGGGTTCGCATTTGGTCGGCACGCGGTTGGTGGAGGAGGCGAAGCGGGCGTTCCCGCGGCCCCCGTGGCCGGCGTGCGCGATGATGGCCTGCTGGCCGTCCTCCGTCAGATCGGCGAGGATCTCCGTTGTATCGAAGTCCTTCGCGAGGGTGCCCACGGGCACGCGGATGGTCAGCGTTGGCGCCGAGCGGCCGTGGCGGTTATGGCCTTCGCCATGCCCGCCGTCTTTGGCGATGTGGTGCTGCTGAAATTGCAAGTCCAGCAGGGTGGACATGCGCTCGGTGGCCTCCAGGACGATGTCACCGCCGTGCCCGCCGTCGCCGCCGTCTGGCCCGCCGTACGGGACGTGTTTCTCCCTGCGGAAGCTCCGCACCCCGTTCCCGCCGTCCCCGGCCTTCACGTAAATTTTGACCTGATCAACGAAATCCACTACTTCTTCCATGCTATTCTGCCTTTTCTGTCATTCTGAGCGTAGCGAAGAATCTAGACCCTTCACTCCGCTCAGGGTGACAGTTCAGCGATGAGACAGTATAAATCCCAAGGACTGACAAAGCAAACGGAGGGATGGGAAGGTCAGTCAGGAGTGCGAAATTAGGACTGGGAGCAAGCTACAGCGTTTTCATGTCGAGGACAAAGCGATAGCGCACGTCGCCCTTGATCGTCCGCTCGTACGCCACGTTGACCTGCTGGATGGGGATCACCTCGACATCCGACGTGATGCGCTGGGCCGCGCAGTAATCGAGCATTTCCTGCGTCTCGCGGATACCGCCGATGAGCGAACCGGCCAGGGTTCTTCGCTTGAGAATGAGCGAGAAGGCGTTGACCTCCAGCGGCTTGGGCGGCGCGCCCACCAGCGCCAGCGCTCCGTCCCGGCGCAGGAGATTGAGATAGGCCGTGAGATCGTGGGGGGCGGAGACTGCATCGAGGATGAGATCGAACCGATTGGCGAGCACCGCCAGGCTCTTGGGGTTGTTGGAGAGGACGAACTCATGTGCGCCCAGGCGGCGGGCATCCTGCTCTTTTGAAGGGGACGTGCTGAAGACCGTCACCTCGGCGCCCATGGCGGTGGCCAACTTGATCGCCATGTGACCCAACCCGCCGAGTCCGACCACACCGACGCGCCGGCCCGGGCCGACGTTGAAATGCTTGAGCGGTGAGTACATGGTGATCCCGGCGCAGAGCAGAGGGGCGGCGTTCGCAAGCGGGAGGATGGGAGAAATCTTGAGCGTGTAGTTCTCGTCCACGACGATGTGCGATGAATAGCCCCCGTACGTCGGCGTAGTCCCGTCTTTCTCGGTGCTGTTGTAGGTGAAAACAAGGGGCCCCTCGCAATACTGCTCCAGACCGTCCTTGCAACTCTCGCACCGACTGCAGGAGTCCACGAAACAGCCGACACCGGCCGGCTCGCCGACCGCGAAGCGCGTGACCTGGGAGCCGACGCGCGTCACGCGCCCGACGATTTCATGTCCAGGGACCATGGGGAATATCGCGCCACCCCACTCGTCTCGCGCCTGGTGGATGTCGGAGTGGCAGATGCCGCAGTAGAGAATTTCGATGAGCACATCGTGGGGCCCTGGTTCGCGCCGCTCGAAGGTAAAGGGTTCGAGCTTCGACGTGGGACCGTGGGTGGCGTAGCCGTTGATCGGTGGCATGGCGTGATCTACTTATCCATTGAAAAGCGGTGAGCAATGACTTGGGGGATCTTTTGAAAATCTCTATCCGAGGTCAGGATCGGAAGCCCGTGCTGCATCGCGCCGGCGGCGATCCACACGTCATTACTCGCCACCGGGCTTCCGGCTTTCTTCAGGGAGGCGGCAATGATGGCCCACCGGTCCGCCGTTTCATCCAGGTCTCTCTCATTCTTTTCTCGTTTTCCTCCAAGAAGGAACCCGGCTTTGAGTTCCCCCAAGACGATGGGGCTGAGATAGAGGACCTCTGCCGAGTCAATTACCTCAAGGACAGCGGGGCGCTTCCGCATGAGGGCGGAATATGCGGAGGTGTCCAGCAAAACCCGAGTCATTTCCACAAGTCGGGGTCGATCGTTCGAAAGGACTGTGTGATCTTATCGAACGCTTCAGCCTCCTCTTTGGTCCATGATCCGGCCAAGTGATCCAGGTCGTGGTAGCGGACCTGTTCTTTTTTCTGCGGCTTTTTCCCCAGGGATTCCTCCAAGAGGCTGATGACCGCTTTGTTCACGCTGGTTTTGTGATGATGCACCGTATGCGTTGCGATGCACGGTTCGTCAATGCCTTGGGTTACGTCCCCATCTCCCACGACGCGAGGTACTTCTCCTGCGCTTTCGTGAGGCGGTCGATGTCCACGCCCATGCCGGCGAGCTTGAGGCGGGCGATTTCCTTGTCGATGGCCGCCGGCACTGGGTAGACCTGCTTCTTGAGCGAGCGGCCGTGCGTGACCAGGTACTCAGCGGCGAGCGCCTGGTTGGCGAAGCTCATGTCCATGACGCTGGAGGGGTGGCCCTCGGCCATGGCCAGATTGACGAGCCGGCCATCGCCCAGCACATTGATCCGCCGACCGTTCGCGAGGATGAACTGCTCGACCCCGTCGCGGACCATCTTGCGGCGGCGGGCGAGTTTCTCCAGCGCCGGAAGATCAAGTTCCACGTTGAAGTGGCCCGAGTTGCACACGATGGCGCCGTCCTTCATGGCGGCGAAGTGCTCTTTCCGGATGACCTTGAGGTTGCCGGTGACGGTGACGAAGAAGTCGCCCACCTTTGCGGCCTCGTCCATCGGCATGGCGCGGAAACCATCCATGATGGCTTCGAGGCCCTTCAGCGGGTCCACTTCGGTGACGATGACGTCCGCGCCCATGCCCTTCGCCCGCGCAGCGATCCCGCGCCCGCACCAGCCGTAGCCGGCAACGACTACGATCGAGCCCGCGATCAGGCGATTGGTCGCGCGGATGATGCCGTCGAGCGTGCTCTGTCCTGTGCCGTAGCGGTTGTCGAACATGTGCTTGGTGTCGGCGTCATTGACGGAGATGACCGGGAACTTGAGCACACCCTTGGCCGCCATGCTCCGCAGTCGGATGACGCCCGTTGTCGTCTCCTCGGTGCCGCCGAGGATGCGGGCCGTTTTTTTCTCGCTGTGCAACGTGGAGACGAGGTCGCACCCGTCGTCCATGGTGATCGTGGGGTGGTGGCCCAGCGCGTCATGGAGGTGCCGGTAGTAGGTCTTCTTGTCCTCGCCCTTGACGGCGAACACGGGGATGTGGTCGTGGGCGACCAGGGACGCGGCGGTGTCGTCCTGTGTGCTGAGCGGGTTCGAGGCGCACAGCCGGGTGTCGGCGCCGCCGGCCTGCAGGGTCTGCATCAGGTTCGCCGTCTCAGTCGTCACGTGGAGGCAGGCGGCGATGCGAACGCCACGCAGGGGCCGTTCCTTCGCGAACCGTTTCCGCACCAGGCGCAGCACCGGCATGGATTCTTCGGCCCACTCGATCCGCATGCGCCCCTGGGGGGCCAGTCTCAAATCTTTGACATCGTAGTCCATCGTTCGTCCTCGTGTTTTAAAGGGGAGACAGAGAAAAGGGACGTTATTTGCCTGCGTCCCGCCGGAGGGTCTTTGCCAGGTCGGTTTTCTCCCAGGTGAACTCCGGCTCGCTCCGCCCAAAGTGCCCGTAGGCCGCCGTCTTCTTGTAGATCGGTCGCAGGAGCTTGAGGTGATCGATAATCCCGCGCGGGGTCAGGGGGAAGTGCTTGCGTACCAGCTTGTCCAGGAGATCCACGGAGACCGTTTCGGTATTCTTGGTGTCAACCAAAATCGAGACCGGCTCGGGGATGCCGATGGCGTAGGCCAGTTGGACCTCGCACTTCTCGGACAGGCCAGCGGCGACGATATTTTTGGCGATGTAGCGGGCCATGTAGGAGGCGGAACGGTCCACCTTGCTGGGATCCTTGCCGGAGAAGGCGCCTCCGCCGTGGCTGCCGACCCCGCCGTAGGTGTCCACAATGATCTTGCGTCCGGTGAGTCCGGTATCGCCCATCGGGCCGCCGGTGACGAACCGGCCGGTGGGATTGATATGGTACTTGACGCTCACGGGATCGAAAATGTTCTTCGGCATGACGGGCTTGATCACGTGCTCAATGATGTCGCGCTCGATTTTCTTACTCGTGACATCGGGACTGTGCTGGGTGGACACGACGATGGTGTCCACCCGCACCGGCTTGCCGTCCCGGTACTCGACCGTTACTTGAGATTTGCCATCGGGACGAACCCATGGCAGGAGGCTCTTTTTTCGGACTTCCGCCAAGCGCCGGGTGAGACGATGCGCCAGGACGATGGGCATGGGCATCAACTCGGGTGTCTCGTTCGAGGCATAGCCGAACATTAGGCCCTGATCGCCCGCGCCGCCTGAATCCACGCCCATGGCGATGTCGCCTGACTGTTGGTGGATCGCCGTGAGCACCGAGCAGGTATGGTAATCAAAGCCCCAGGCCGCGTCGGTGTAGCCGATGGCCTTGATCGTCTCCCGGATGATGTCGGGAATTTCGACGTAAGCTTTGGTGGAAATCTCGCCGGCGACGAACGCGATGCCGGTGCTCAGGATCGTTTCGCAGGCCACCCGACAGCGCTTATCCTGAGCCATAATCGCATCCAGGATGCCATCGGAGATCTGATCGGCGATTTTGTCCGGGTGGCCTTCGGTGACGGATTCGGACGTGAACAGGAAATTATGTCGGCTCATCGTTCGGGGCCCCTCTATAATAGGCTCTGTTGAATTTCAAGTGGGTTGCGGGGCATGGGGGTTGATAGCGTGGAAGTTGAGTTTGCCAGCGATGAGAAAGATGACGGTCTTGATGGTGGACAGGCGCGTGAAGCCGCGTGCGCGGCG
>Ga0213870_1000104_pt1 | contig 42155 bp, 35 predicted proteins | sample WICALVC2017_Meta_FD_160119 | JGI IMG/M metagenome (GOLD analysis project Ga0213870, IMG submission 160119) | Freshwater microbial communities from subterranean cave lake in Wind Cave National Park, South Dakota, United States - WICALVC2017 | ecosystem: Environmental > Aquatic > Deep subsurface >...
CCCCCATCCCGAGGAACGAGGTCCCCTTCATTGCAAGCTCCCGTTGCCTCCGCTCCGTATCGCGGTAGTGGCTATTCCCTCCGTCGATCACGACATCTCCCTTTGAAAGGAGCGGTGCGAGTTCGCTAAGCACCTGATCGACCGCTTCTCCAGCCTGCACCATGATCAGGACCGGTCGCGGTGGCTGAAGAGCATCAACGAGCTCCTTGAAAGTTTTGCTGGGAACAAACTCTCCCTCCGTACCATGTGTTTTCATGAACTCATCCGTCTTCGCCGTTGTCCGGTTGAACACGGCAACCCTCGTTCCATTGCGCGCAGCATTCCTGGCAAGGTTTGCCCCCATCGTCCCAAGCCCAACTACTCCGAGTTGCATGGGGGTAGCGTATCACACACAGAACCAGTCCCTCGCCCCCTACTTCTTCGCTTTCTCCCAATCCTCAAGAAACTTCCTGAGCCCCACATCGGTCAGCGCATGTTTCGGGAGCTTCACGAAGACGTCATACGGAACCGTGCAGATGTGCGCACCGAGCTTCGCCGCTTCGACGATGTGGCGAGGATGTCGCGTGGAAGCAACGAGCACCTCACAGTCGAAGTCATAGTGCCTCCAGATCTCCATGATCTCGGCGATGACACCCATCCCATGCTCGCCGATATCATCGAGCCTCCCGATGAAGGGGGAAATAATGTTCGCTCCCGCCTTTGCGGCAAGAAGCGCCTGGGCTGGCGAGAACACGAGCGTCGTATTCGTCCGGATCCCCTTCCCGCGAAAGTACTTCAAAGCCTTGAGCCCTTCTGTCGTCATCGGCACTTTCACGACGACGTTCTTGTGCCAGGAGGCGTACTCCTCCCCCTGTTTCACCATCCCCTCAAAATCGGTTGCTGTGACCTGAGCGCTGACGCACGGAACGAGCTCACACATCCTCAACACCACCTCCTTGAAGGAGGCCTGCCCTGAGGTTCCTCGCAGGGTTCCCTCCTTCGCAACCAGTGTCGGATTCGTCGTCACTCCGTCAAGAACTCCCCACGTCGCAACCTCCGCAACATGCTCAACGTTCGCCGTATCCATGAACAGCTTCATACAGCATAGTGTAACACGGATGCGCAGCCGACGCACTTGGTGTACGATGGGAGCAACGATCATCCATGTTCTCCGTCATCATCCCTGTTTTCAATGAGGAGCAGACGATTGGACGCGTCGTACGGCAGGTGAAGGGGCATCCGCTCGTGGAGGAGGTCATCGTTGTGGACGACAAATCGTTGGATCGGACCGTGCCGGAAGCCAAAGCCGCGGGCGCACACGTCATCACGGGCACAAAGATCGGGAAGGGCGCATCCATGCGCGATGGACTGCTCGTTGCGAAGGGCAAGATCCTCCTCTTCCTGGATGGAGACATTGAGGAGTACGTACCAGACCTCGTCCAGCGCATGACTGCCCCGATACGTTCGGGCAAAGCGGATTTCACGAAGTCAACGTTCCAGAGGGAGGCGGGGCGTGTGACCGAACTTGTCGCAAAGCCACTCCTCACACTGCTGTTTCCGGAGCTCACCGTCTTCTCACAGCCACTGAGTGGCATCATCGCCGGACGCCGCTCCTTCTTCGACCAAATCACCTTTGAGGATGACTATGGCGTCGACATCGGCATCCTGATTGACATGCACCTTCTCAAAGCACATATACAAGAGATTGATATCGGGTGCATCACACACAAGATGAAAACCTGGCGGGAGCTCGGTTCGATGTCTAGACAGGTGGCACGAGCTATTCTCAAGCGAGCATCCCAGCTCTCTCTAACGAACCTGCAGCAACTTGGAAGTATCAACATCATCCGCGACCAAATGACGTTCGCTCTCAAAGAGTACTTCACAGGACTCCGGAAAATGGCGGTATTCGACATGGACAACACACTCCTCCAAGGACGGTTCATCGAGGCGGCAGCCCAGGAGTTCGGCTTTCGGGATGAGCTACGGAATATCGTATCGCACCAGCTTGAACCCTACCTTGCCGCGAAAGAAAATGCACAGCTACTCAAAGGGAGGAACATTGCGGAAATCCTTGCTGTCGTCTCCCGCATCCCCCTCACGCCGTTTGCACATGAGGTTGTTGCGAAGCTCAAGGAGCGAGGGTACCTCGTCGGCATCATCACCGACAGCTACGACTGCGTTGTGACCCATGTGAAGAATGAACTCGGCGCCGACTTTTCACTCGCGTACGAGCTGGAGTTTTCTGAGAGCATCGCCACCGGCGAAGTGAAAATCCCATCATTTTTCCTGAAAAACGACGGGGGCTTCTGCAGTCACACTCTCTGTAAGAGTAATGCACTCCAGCATGCTGCCCGCGAGAGCGGGATCGAGTTGCGCAATACCATCGTCGTCGGCGACAGCGAGAATGACGTCTGCATGGTAAGACTTGCCGGTGTCGGCGTGGCGTTCTGTTCGAGTAGCGCGATGCTTAATCTCGTAGCCGACAAGCACATTCAGAGGCAAACACTGCGCCCTGTGCTCGAGATCGCGCACTGATGAGGGTCGTGACCTCAACCGAGAGCAGATTAATTTCTTGCAGAGGAAAGGGAACGGCGCCGGAGGGGAGATATTCCCGACACACCCTAGGAAGGCTACGATACACTCATGCCCCGTCCTGATCCGAGGATGCTCCTCGGGAAGGATCCATCGATTGTCCCAAAGTCCCTCCAGCGGATTCTTGAGGCAGAGCACTACGCAGAGCCGCAATGGATTGGGCCTGCTGAGGCAAAGCCCCTGCAGAGAGAGGAGCTCGAGGCCTATACGCTCGCGCACCAGATCATGTGCCACCTCTGCGTGCAGGCACCAACAAAGCATACATCTGGGCATCCCGGTGGACCTCTCTCCTCGTTCACGTTCGCATACTTCCTCTACCGCCGCCGTAACCCTTCGTTCGATCAACCACTCCGCCTCAGTGCTGGACACCTCTCGCTCCTCGCCTACGGGCTCCAGTGGCTCTTCGGGAATGAGGGAAGAGACATTCGACTTGCGTCACCACAAGCGATTATCGACTACTTCCGCGTTCCCGACGGACTCCCCGGCCACGCCGAGGCGGGAATCGGTGATATTCCATTCGGAGCAGGGCCATTAGGGAAGGGCGTCAGTAACGGGCTCGGAGCAGCCTGGGGGCTGAAGTATCTACAGAAACCCGGTGTCGTCGATGTCCTCATGGCCGACGGCGACTGCCAGGAAGGACAGATCATGGAGGCATTCCGGCTCGCCGCGAGGCTGCGGATCGATAACTTCGTCGTCCACGGCGACTTCAACGACATTCAACTCAGCACTATGCCTTCGCGGACCGTCGCTCCCAATTTCGCACGGATTGCAGAGGCCGCCGGCTGGCAGGTGATCGAAGTGCAGAACGGCAATGACCCTGGCCAAGTGGTCGCGGCGCATGACCTCGCCGACACACTCCTTGGGAAAGGTTTCCCGATCTTCATCTGCTACTACACGGTTATGGGGCATGGGGTGCGGCTTATGGAGGAAGGCTCGAATACCGGGACTGCGAACTACCACGGCACACCCCTCAAAGAGGAAGTCGCACAAGCGGCGCTCAAAGAGCTCCCTCCACTTCCCGAGATCGCCAAGAAGTACGAGCCGTACCGCCAGAAGTTCAAGGCACAGCGAGGAACGATCGACACCTCACGCTGGAGTAGTCCCCTCCCCCCTCCACCTCGGCTGCAGCGAACCATCACAACGGAGAAGGGTGCCGCAAGGCAGGAGTTCGGATCGGTGCACATCAAGAACCTCATGAAGGTCGATCCGCGGATCGTCGTGCTCCATGGAGATCTCGCGGGATCGGGCGGGTACGACAAAGTAGCAAAGGAATTCCCCGATCGCGTTGTGAACTGTGGAGTCGCGGAGGCAAACATGTACATGATGGCTGCGGGGCTACGACAGGTAGGGTTGCTGCCCGTCACCTACACATTCGCGGCCTTCGGCACCAATGAGGCGCGCGCGAACCTCAGGCTCATCGACATCAACCTCGGCCACACCCACTGCGGCGTCCTCCACGATTGCACGCACGCCGGCGTGAATGTTGGCGAAGACGGCGAGACCCATCAGGAGCGAAACTACGTCAATCTCCCGTTCGACAACACGCAGGTCTGGGTGCCTGCGGACAGCAACCAAGCCGCTGCCGCCGCAGAGCGCGCCCTCGCCCTCGTCGCGGAAGGATCTAAGCAGGTGTGCATCTTCTTCCCGCGAAGCTCCCATGAGCAGGTGAAATCACAGAACGGCGAGGTGGTATACGGAGCGGACTACGTCTTCGATGGGAAGGCGGACCTCCTGCGCGGACGAGGAGACTTCACCGATCAGGCGACGGTCATCGCAAGCGGGATTACCGTCCACAACGCACTGAAAGCGGCCGATGAGCTCTTCCAGAAAGATGAGCGGGAACGGATTCAGCTGCGTGTCCTCAATATTTCCTGCATCCGCCCGCTCGATGCAGCGGCAGTCATCCAGGCAGTCCTCGAAACGGCGCACCTCACCGTCGTCGAAGATCATAACTCTGAAGGTGGACTGGCTACCCAAGTCGCCGACGTGATCGCGGACTTCCAGCTTCCCTGCTCGCTCCGCCGCCTCGGTGTCACACACTACTTCCCCTCGGGCACGGACAAAGACCTGCTCTTCATGGCGGGCCTCGATTCCGACAGCATCGCCAATGCGGTCCAGGACGAAATCCGCACGGAAGTCTGTGGAGGGGAAGATGCCCTCGTCACGGTCGTCTACGCACTCCCCGAGAACGCAAAGCACAGCCGGTTCGGTCCTTCGGTGCAGCCGTTCCTCGAACGCCTGACATCCGATGCAAGCTACCTTACGCAGCTCCGTCGCGCATGGGAGAAACGCGCATGCCCGAAGGAGAAGCTCCCCACCAACGAGCAACTGCTGAATCACCTCCGCGGCTAACATGGCTTGCCATGAACTGGAGTGCGGGCGCAGCGAAGCTGCGCGTGCCGAAGGCACCCGCACGACTAGTTCGTGGCGGAAGGGGTGGGATTCGAACCCACGAGACGCTTGCGCGCCTAGCGGTTTTCAAGACCGCCGCCTTCAACCACTCGGCCACCCTTCCAGAAGAACGAAAGAAACGTATCTATCGTATACTGTAGTATTCTAGTACTCTCCTCTTCTTTCTGACATGTGGTTACAGACGATCCTCTTTGTGCTCGCCTCGGTCCTCTATGGACCGCAGGCACAAGCAGTAGAAACAACTGGACCCTCTTTCTCCGATGTTCCCTCGAGCCACTTCGCATTTGAAGCGATTGAGGACCTGAAGAAGCGGGGCATCATTATGGGCTACCGCGATGGAACGTACCGTCCAGAGAGCACGGTGAACCGTGCGGAGGCGGTGAAGATTATCGTCGCGCCTTTCGTGAACCCTCAGCAACTGGGGCAATTCCAAAGCACTCCCTATGACGACGTCCCACGTGATACCTGGTACTTCGCCTACGTCGAAGCTGCACGGCAATCCCTGAAGATCATCGATGGTCCACCGAAAGCAGCGGCGTTCCAGCCGGATCGCCCCGTCCGCAAAGCCGAGTTCATCAAAATGATTCTCCTTGCGTACCGTGCCGATCCGAATTCGTTCAGCGAGATCCGTCTGCCCCTCACACCGGATGTCGCAAATCCCGATGAGTGGTACTACGCATACCTGCGCTACGCGCTTTCCTCATCGATGACCGCTGCGGGAGGTGATGGGCACCTGCACCCCGCGAAAGAGCTGACACGCGGGGAAGTCGCTGTCTTGCTCCACCGCTTCCTGCTGTACCGCGAGGGACGGCGCACGCAGGAGCTACTGTCACAGGCGGAGAAGGAACTCACGATCGTTTTGAGTGCCCTCGATAAAAATGACATCGTGAAAGCGGAACACGCTTCGGCACGAGCACTGCTGGCAGCGCGCGGCGCGCACGTCAGTGCCTCCGACGAACCGGTGGTGAAGGGGGCCGTGAAGATCACGGAAGGGTACCGCGCGCTCGTCCGTGCGTACCGCGCAGGGGTCACTGGAGACCTCGATAGCGTTGTCAAACTTTCCGGCGATGCGTGGTACCTCGCGGCGAAAGCGAAGGAATTCGACCCGACGCTCACCGATGCAGCGGGAAAGCTCCAGAAGAGTGCACAGAGCATCGCCGACAGCGCACGGGGTCTCAAAGCGAAAGGGTAAAAAATATGGTATAATTGCAGTATGGGAATAGAGCAGCTCAAAGGCGTCGAAAGAGGGAAACCGCTGGGCGGCGTCGTGGAGAGAGGCGTTCAGGAAGTCAAGACATCTCTTCAGCGCATCTTCACCTCCGGTCCACGGAGGAGCACGAGTGCTCTTGGGTATGGAGTCGACGAAGCAGGCAGAATGCTGACAACTACTGGCGGGGAGATCTTGAGACTGGGGGGACTGACGATCAGCGGAATTGTTGGCATGACGTTCAGCGCCATCTCCCGACTCCTCGGCGGAACAGTGAAACTCACCGGGAAAGCACTCGCCGCCATTCCATTCATTCCCGCACCGGCGAAGCGATAGTATAGCCGTGTGGATTTTGCCGCGCGTGTCATCGCGGGGACCGGAAGAGGAAGACGCCTCGGATTTCCAACACTCAATCTCGATCCGCGGGACGTACCGGAAGATCTCGCACACGGCATTTATGCATGCCTTGTGAACACTGAAAGCCAGAAGCGAGAAGCGAGAAGCCTGTGTAAGGGAGCGCTCCACTACGGCCCCCGCCCCGCGTTCGACGATGATGCGGTGAGCTGCGAGATCTATCTCCTCGATACGCTGCTTGAAACCACGCCGCCCTCCCTCGAGGTCCACATCGTTGCGAGACTGCGCGAGATCCGGGGCTTCCCCTCCCTGGAGGCCCTGAAAGAACAGATCACACAGGACGTCAGGGAGGTCCGTGCTATCCTGGGCGCTCCATGATCCGGATGCTACAAGACGTGAAAAAACTCATCCCCGAGCGCCACCCCCTGCGCCTTCTCTGGCACTACGGGAAAGCACTGCTCGCCGCAACGTTGTACGGTTTTCCGGCACGGAAACTCAAGGTCATCGGCGTCACCGGGACCGACGGCAAGACAACCACCGTGGGTATGCTTACGTCCATCCTTGAACGAGCTGGGTTCCGGGTCGGAGCGGTGTCCACGGCATACTTCCATAGACCATTGAAGCACCAGGAGAACGCAAGTCACCTGACATCGATTAGCCCCTTCGTCCTCCAGCGGTTCCTCCGCACGCTCCTCTCTGAGGAGTGCACGCACGTCGTCATCGAGTGCTCCTCCCACGGACTCGTCCAGGGTCGTCTCCACTACACGTGGCCTTCCGTCACAGCGATCACGAACACCTCACCGGAGCACCTCGACTACCACGGTTCAATGGAGCAGTACCGTAGAGATAAGGGGATGCTCTTCCGCATGCTCCGCCGCAGCGGCACGAAGGTGCTCAACGGTGACGATGCAACATTCGCCCTCTATAGACCGATGCCGTCCGAGAGAACCGTAGTCTACTCCGCACGCCATCAGGATCCTGATCCGACGGCGACGATCAGCCTCTGGCTGACACACACAGATATCGGTGCCGCAGGGAGCGCTGCCATCCTCCACCTCCGACAGGGAACAGGTACACCCCGAGAGTTCCTTCTTTGCCTTGCTATCACAGGACTGTTCAATCTAGAGAATGCTCTCTGTGCGATCGCTTGCACACAGGCAATGGGCATCCCGATCACGACGTGCCTGCAGGCACTTAGGACGTTCAGCGGCATTCCCGGTCGTCTCGAGCGGATCGAGGAGGGGCAACCATTCGACGTCTTCGTTGATTTTGCCGTGACAGCAAAGGCATACGAAAAAACGCTCACCACACTGCGCACGATGGTCGAGCCGCGGGAGGGGCGTGTTCTCGTCCTCTGCAGCTGCTGCGGCAACCGCATGCGGGAGAAGCGGCCAGAGGTCGGCAGGGTATGCAGTGCCTTCGCTGACGTCGTTGTCGTCACAGAGGACGAAACTTATGGCGAAGACCCCTACGCGGTTCTGGAGGAAGTATGGGCAGGAGTCGATCAGAAACGAACACAGGCCTTCAAAATCTTTGATCGCCGAGAGGCCATTGCGTTCCTCCTTCGAGAAGCAAAACCCGGTGATGCGGTGGTCCTCTGTGGAATGGGTCCGTTCACGACGATGACGAGACTCGAGGGCCGCATTCCGTGGGATGAGCGAGAAGTTGCGCGTGAACTCCTCCGCGAGCTACTCACTACGAAGGCCAAAGTGCTCAACTTCTCGTCGCCGTCAAGTGACAGAGCACGCTCGTCGTGCTGATTCGCTGCTACTGTCTCTGGCATGAAGCAGAGAGGGCGCGGGACCATCATCGTTGGAATCGATGAGGCAGGCCGTGCACCACTCGCAGGCCCTGTGGTTGCCGCGGCCTGTGTGCTCGAATGTCCCTTGTACCTCCGTCGCAAGTCCTGGCCCTGCTGGACACCGTTTCCGGAACCATCTCAAGGCGTTGACTGCCTTATCGCGGACAGCAAAAAACTCCGCGCTGAGCAGCGCGAACAAAGCTACATGTGGCTCACACAAAACTGTCCATACGGAATTGGAATTACAGGAGCACTGGATGTTGATCGCCTCGGCATTCTCAGTGCAACGGAGAAAGCGATGCGCAGCGCCGTGGAAGCACTTCGTTCGCGCATCCGTGGAGGAGAGCGCCGTTCGTTCTACCTTTTAATTGATGGCTGCGATGCATTCTGGTTCGACTATCCGCATAGCTCCATCATCAGGGGCGACCAGGTCGAACCCTGCATCGCCGCCGCCTCGATCATCGCGAAAGTCACGCGCGATCGCTGGATGGTACGTGCGGCGAAAAAATTCCTTGCCTACGGTTTCGAGCGGCACAAGGGGTACGGCACACGCGCGCACTTTGAGGCGATCAGCCGCTTGGGGCCATGTCCGCTCCATCGGAGGTCCTTTCTCGGCCAAGCCACAACCACAGAAGAACCCCTGCAAGTATGAGTGGGAGTGAGTAGAGCTGCCCGCGACTGAGAAGAATTCCGAGATTGATGAGCGGATACTCTTGTGCACGGAGGTACTCGAGGAGGAAGCGCATGATCCCGTAGAGGATGAGGAAGAGCGCCGCCGTGCGACCAGGGTGGACGGGTGTGACGGAACGCAGGTGGAGAAAGCAGAGACCAGCGATGAGGAGATTATTGAGCATTGCATAGAGTTGGACGGGATGACGAAGGCCGATCACTCCTGGGATCTCGATGGCCCACGGGATAGTGGTCACGGTGCCGTAGAGCTCCTGGTTGATGAAGTTTCCAATCCGCCCGATTGCGAGGCCGATCGCTGCGGGGATCACGATGATGTCGGCGAGCTTTCGGAGGTCAACCTTGTGCCAGTAACTCCAGAGAAAGAGGACGAGGGTCACACCGATGAAGCCTCCATGCGAGGACATCCCCCCTCGCCAGACCGCGATGATTTCCGACGGGTCCGCGGCAAAGTACATGGGTTCGTAGAGCAGTACGTAGCCAAGGCGCCCCCCAATGATGACCCCGAGAACGCCCCAGGATATGAGAGATGCCCAGTCATCGCGCGTGAGCTTTAGTCCCCTGAGCTGCTGCAGGCGCGGGAGCAGCACAAAGGCGAGAAGAAATCCCAGAAGGTACATCACGCCGTACCAGCGGATCGGAAATCCGAGAATCTCGATCGCGACCGTGCGGGAGGGAAAGACGTCAATCATTCACATTATGATATATCGATATATCACTATAGCGAGGGGTAGAGGAGATGAAAAGGCAACTCGTCAGATACTTAGCAGGCAACGCGTAGGAGCATCGGGTGCTGCGTGTGTTCAACGCAAGGATCGCTCACGACGTTCGCCGCTTGCTCTCCGTAGTACTCAAAGAAGAATGGAGAAGCAAAGAGAAAGATTGGCCGCGGAAGCTTAAGAAGAAGCGCTGCGCGCTCTGCAGAGGTTCCGAGGAGGAACTTCTTCCACCCCTCATAGTCCCAGGGAGAAGAGAAGACACCAGGGCCGGTGACATGCTGGTTGGGGAGCCAGCCAAGGAGAAGCGGTGCGGAGTTAGGCTCAAGTGAAAGGACAAGTGCTTCCTCAGGGAGGTGCTGAGGAAGTTCACGAATCGCAGAGAATGTCTCCGAAGGTATGCCCGTGCGAGATTGAGTGATCACCGATGCCGATGCGAGTGACTGCAGTGCGATGAGAAGGACGATCACCCCACGCCCGATACCTGTTCGCTGCAACTGCCAGAGGTGCGAGAGTCCAAGTGCGGCAAATGGAAGGAGGAAGAAATCGAGTTGGAGAAAAAACCGTCGGTGGAAGAAGAGCTTCGCGAGCACAAAGACGGCTGACCAGAGGACGGCGAGGTGAAAGGGACCGAGGTTCTCCTGACGAAAGCTCCACGCGAATCCCACCGCGCCGAGTGCGAGGAGAATGCCGGAGGAAGGAACGATGATCGAAAGTGGCGGGAAAGAACCCGGCTGCGCCGGCTTCTGGAGCATTGCCTGAACATTGCCGACGATCGACTCGCGCCAGACGGGTAGGTAGGAGAGGAGCCCCAGAACGAGGATCGAGGCACTTAGGAGTGTGGCAATCCTGAATTGCGGAGAGGAAATCCCCGACCGAACACCCGTGATCACCCAAGATGTGAAGACAACGAGCCCCAAGAGTAATCCCGTCTGATGGTGTGTCGCCACCGTACAAACACCGAATAGCACTGCCGGGAGGGCCCGCAGGGGGCACAGGAAATGAAACGTCAGCGCCATGAAGAAGAGCGCGAGCTCGGTCTTGAAGTACATTGCCTGGAACGCATGGAACTGCGCGATTGAGAGCAGACTCACAAGGAGTGTCAGGATCCCGACTCCCCTGCCCCAGCGCATTCCAGAAACCCAGGCGAGGGTGAGCGCAAGAGCAAACGGAACAAGGCTCCAGACCCAGCCGATCAACCAATCGACGGGAAGGCCGAGCTTGAGGAGAGGCGACGTGAGGATGAAGAGTCCGAGTGGATGCTCCTTCGCCCACGGTGGGAGATCCGGCAACACAAACGGAGGGAGTGCACTCGCATACTTCAGGAACAGGTACCGGTAGATCCCCACGTCGTAGCCGAGAGGAACCTCCGAAAGAACAAGCGGATAGAAGAACTTGAGAGAGAGGAGGACAGTGAGGAGGACCGCGAACACCATTGCGCTCAGCATACCGAGAGGAGGGTGCGCTGTAACTCCCCCTGCGCCCGCCCTGGATCGAACCGTCTGCGCATTGCATCCCGAGCCGTCTGGGCGAGCATTTCTCGTACGCTCCGATCTCGGAGGAGAAATGTCACAGCATCCACAAGGGCCTGCGGATCTCCGGCGGGTACAAGCCAGCCGGTAACTCCATGACGGATGAGGGAACGAAGACCGTCCACATCACACGCAACGACGGTTGTTCCGGCAGCCATCGCTTCGGCAGCGGCCAGGCCAAACCCTTCGAGGTAGGAAGGGCAAATCGCAATCTCTGCTTTGTAGACCAACGCACGAAGTTCGTCCTGAGGTAGTGAGGAGATGAGTCGCACAGAGGGAAGTTTCCGACATATCCGCGCGACGAAGCGGTGGAGCACTCCTCCGCCGATGATCACGAGTGTCGCTCCTGGAATATTCTCTCGGATCTGTGGCCAGGCACGCAGCAGTACCTCGATGCCCTTTCGTGCCTCCAAACGCGCGACACATACGCAGAGACCCGTTTCTTTTTCCGAGGGATTGTCTCCGGTCCACTCGTGGACAGGGAAGAGCTGCGGGAGGAGAGCAAGCCGGTCTTCAGGGATGCCGTACTCTTTCAAAAGAGTCGTATGAGTATCTCGTGAGAAGCAGACGACAGACGAAGCTCGGCTGTAACTTCTCCGTTCAAAGGGTACGAACAACCACTTCCAGAACTGCAGCGGAACCGCACGCGCTTGTTGTACGTAGGTATGGTAGACGAGTGCAATGGAGCGGCAGCGGCGAGGTTTCAGGCAAAGGAATACTCCCCCTGGTCCTCCCGGGAAGAGGAGGAGGTCAATCTTCTCCCTTGCAACGAAGCGGCTGAGCACGAAGGGAAGAAGGAGCGAGAAGAGTACGTGCCCGCCGAAATGTCTCGTCCATGGAAGGAGGCCCGTATGGGGGGAGGCGATCGCGACCTCACCTTGACTCTGAAGAGCCGTACACAGCCACTGCAGTGCTCGACCTAAGCCCCCCTTCGGGGGATCGAAGTCCCACGTCACAAGTCCGATTCGCTTGTCCTGTTTTGTGGCGGTGAAAACCTCCTCGCGGTACCGCCGTGCGAGACATTGCCAATTAAAGTGTTCGAGCGTCACACACGAGACACGGTTTCTCGGGAGCGGAGCATGCAACATCTCTGTAATGACCCGAACGCAGTCCGCTGCATTCCCTGGCTCGAAGAACCTCCCCGTCTCCCCCTCCCGCACGGCATCACACACACCCTCAAGCCGTGCCGCTGCAACAGGAAGTCCGTGTGCGCTCGCTTCGATGCAAACGAGGCCGAACCCTTCCATGTCATTTTTTCGCGCAAGGTTCGGCATAACGAAGAGATCTGCTGAGGCATAGAGCTTGTCGCGCTCACGATCGGGAACACTCCCAAGAAGGTGGACACGCGAACCCAATCGTCGATCTTGAACAATTTTTTTGATCAAATTTTCTTCTGGTCCAGAGCCAATAATCAAGTATTGAATATCTTGAAATTGATGGAGGAGCCTCGGGAAGACTTCTCGAAGAAACCATGTGTGTCCTTTCCGAGGGGTGAGCCTGCCCACTGTCAAAAGAACGGACCCTGTATCTTGTAGCTTCCATCTGCCATCTGACTTCTGACTTCTGGAGTCATCCCACACTCCTGGAGGAATAACGGAGATACGTTCTGGAGAAACTCCACAGTGCATCGCATGCGCCGCCGTTGCGTGACTGATGCAGACAATGCGATCAAGAGACGGAAGCGTGCGATGCAGAAGCCACTGGTACCATGGCGGCGGCCAACGGAGATCGAGACCGTACACCGTCACCGTCACTTCCGCTCCGAGGCGTTTGAGCAGATGTCCGAGCGGCGCAAGAGCGGCATCGCCGAGATGCACGTGCACACCGCGCCACGCCGCGACGATCCCGCAAAGGAGTGCACGCATAGGAAAGCTGAGATCGTACGGACAAAGTGCCCGACAGCACTGTGCCTTCACTCCCTTGATCCCTTGGAACGCTCGCCAGAGATCCTGTGCGTACCTCTGCATCCCTCCTCTCCCCCACCACTTCCGTGTGATGAAGAGCACCTGCTTCGACATGGCACTATGATAGCTTCACCATGCGGATCCTTGGGATCGAGACCTCGTGCGATGAAACGGCCGCTGCGGTTATCGACGATGGTATCCATGTGCGCAGCAACGTGATCGCAACGTCACGTGAGGCATTCCGGCAACTCGCCGGTGTGATTCCGGAGGAAGCCGCACGACGCCAAGTCGAGTGCATGATCCCCGTTCTCCACCGCGCGCTCGCGCAGGCACATACGACGGCGAAGGATATCGATGCGATCGCCGTCACAAAGGGGCCCGGCCTCCTCGGTTCGCTGCTCGTCGGAACGACTACCGCTCGCACACTCGCAGCCCTCTGGAAGAAACCGTTGATCGGCATTCACCACACCTTCGGCCACCTGAGCTCGATCTGGCTCGACGCCTCAGAGGAACCTCAGTTTCCCATCATCACACTCTCCGCATCGGGAGGGCACACGGATCTCTGGTACCGAACCGCACATACCGAAGGCACTCTCCTTGGGCGGACCATCGACGATGCCGCCGGCGAAGCCTTCGACAAAGGGGCAGCACTGCTCGGACTCCCCTACCCCGGCGGACCACACCTTGCGAAACTCGCGGAGGGAGGTGATCCACACACGCACGAATTTCCTCTCCCGTTACAGGATGACAACACACTGAACTTCAGCTTCTCCGGTCTTAAGACCGCACTGAAGTATTTCCTCCGTGACCACCCCTCGAGCGATCACAAAGACGTTGCGGCGAGTTACGAGCACACGATCTGCCGACACCTCGTTGATCGCATCCTCCTTGCGCTCGAGCACTATTCCGAAACGAAAGAAATCCACCTCGTTGGCGGCGTCTCTGCAAACATGCACCTTCGGGCCATGGTTGAGGAGCTCCTCACACAACGAACAACGACTCACGATTCACGACTAACGATTCGCTGGCCAGCGACCATCGAATTCTGCACCGACAATGCTGCGATGATCGCTGCCGCCGGTTTCTTCCTCTGGAACGAACGCGGCAGTGCCGCGTTCACTCCCTTCGAAACTCACGCATCCCTCCCCCTGCAACTCGCTCTTTAGAATAAGGGAAGCATCGCCGAGAGGATGATTCCAACAATACCGATAATGGCGAACGTGCGGACGAGTGTGCGCTGCTTCATACCTACGGAGAGACAGTGATCTGAATGGTATCCGTGCTCTGGTTTCCGAACTCATCGCGGATCGTCAGAGTGATCGTGTACATGCCTTCCCGCTCGAAGACGTACACATACTTCGGATCCGGGCTCTGTGCAAGTACCACGCCCGGCATCGTATCGAGCCGCACATCCCACAGGATGCTCGTTGCGACGCCGGTGGAACACGAGGAGTCGAATTCAATGCCAGCGCCGACACGCACCCCTCGCACGCGACTCGCGAGGATGCAGGCATCGAGACTCGGCTGCCGGACGATGATGGTACGCTGTGCGACGTACTCCTTCCCCGACTGTGTGACAACACGCAACGTGACCGTGTACTCACCCGGCTTGCGGTAGGTGTGCTCAACATGGGCGGCGCCCAGCTCCGATTCCTCGCGTCCGGTTTCATCTCCGAAGGTCCACTCGAACCCGGCGATGGTCTCACCCACAGGAATGTACGTATCGGACGCATCGAAGCGGACATGCAGTGGTGCGACTCCTCCCTCCGGCTTCATCTGAATGGAGGGAACAGCGGTCGGTGCCTCTGCCTCGACGGTAATTGGCAGCCGTAACGTCCTCCCTTCGGGATCCTGCGCGACGAGAGTGATGGTGTACGTCCCCTGCGCACGGTAGATGGCTTGCAGGGTGGCACCGGTTGAGTGGACATTCTCCGCTGCAGGTGCTTCCCAGAAAAATTCAATCAAAGGAAGGGCTGTCTTTGGGGTGATCCGCACCACGACCGGTACCTCTCCGACAATCGTATTGCCGCGTACCGGAGGTTCCCCATCGAACCGTAGATCGGGAAGGTTCAGAGTTTCCGTCACCCGGACGAGAGTTGTGAGCTCCGCAAGTTCCCCGCTCTCTGAGCGGACCTTCGTGATGACCGCGTAAATCCCTGGCTCCTCGAACACGTGACCGACCCTCCGAAGATCGCCCCCACGTTCCTCCTTGCCATCCCCGAAAATCCAGTGGACCTCTTTGATGAGCTCCTCCGTATCCATCCGGAAGATTGTCCCGAAGGGGGCTGGTCCGATGAGGTTCTTTGGCTCCACGGTGAGTGTGACCGGGAACGGAAGCGGCGCGGGTTCGAAAATCTCGACCATGCGCTGGTACACCGCCTGTGTCTTATTCTGAAGCTGCACCGTCGCGGTGATGGGGACACGACCGACTGCGTAGTAGGTGTGGAGAATCTCGAGATTCTTTGTGGTCTCATCGGTACCTCCATCGCCATCGAAATCCCACTGCACCTCCTTGATCGTCTTCGGATCACTGATGAGATGGCTGATACTGAAGCGTATGGGTTTTTCGATGATTGGCTGCAGAGGTGAAACCGAGAAGACCGCCCGCGGGATGGTGACCCGCCGCCTGAGGATGCGGGAGGATCCATCTCCGAGTTTCACATGCACTGTCACCATGTACGCTCCCTGTCGCTCGTAGACAGCGGTTGCCGTAGGGACGACGGTCTCCTCATCAATCTTGCCATTGCCTTCGTAGTCCCACCGGTACTGCAGAGGCTTGTGACCAAGCTTGCGTAGGAGTTCCACAGCACCTTGCAGGTTAAAGGTGATAGCAACCGGCGCGACAAAGTCTTCCTGGCGAGTCGGGCTCTCGATTGCAATCACGAATGGGGGTTCCCGCATGATCATGAAGGGGGTGATAATGCTCAAACCCAAACCCGGCAGCAGTACGATGATGAGCTTGATGAGGCTACGCCGCCGAGTGACCACTGAGACATCTGCTCCCGCGATCCGTTTGAGTAGCACTACGCCTACGGTGATACATCCGACGCCACCCGCTAACGAAACGAGCAGACCGATCGTGACAAGCTCCCGAAGCCCACCGGTCGGACTCGGGAGGATCGCCATGAGCACAATGCTCCAGAGCGCGTACAGTCCGTAGACCGTTCCGCCGACGATGAGCAGGAGCCGCTTCGCCTGAGAGAGAGCCGATGGAGGAATAGGTGCGGCAGGAGAAACCGGCGGCTTCCGAAAGGCTGTCACACTGTCCACAACCTGTGGTGAGCTCTGCCTGGAAGGCTCAGGCACCGAAGAGTCCGCCGCCGCAGGAATAGTTTCAGGCACCATAGATCCCTTTAGGGGGAATTCTCCTCGAGGAAGGGGTCCTCCTGCAAGAGTGGGCCACCCCCCGCAGGGAGCTCTGCCTGCCCTGAGGAGCGCCCGAAGGGCGCGTCTCGAAGGGTCGAACCACCTGTGGTGAGCCCGGTCGAACCATCAAGTGCCCGTTCGAGCAAGGACTCGTCGCTCATGAACATCAACGGCGAGAATTCGCTGAATGTCTCCGGTGGTGTGACCAGTGGAGCCGCATTATGCTCAGAGAGATCTGCCCGCAAGGTGAAGGAAACCTTCTGCACTGGCTTCTGCGCTGGAGTGATGTTCCAGACGAGGCGATGAACGTAGAAGGTTTCTGCATCGATCCAGATCTCACCGGAGGTTTCGAATCCCTTGAGGAACTCTTCGGCCTCCGCCTCGCGGAACTCCTCTCCACGCTCCTCTGCCACCCCTCTCAAAAATGTCTTGAGCTTCTCGCGATCGAGGATCACGTCGTAGTGGTATACGTCACGCTGCTGCATAGTCTCAAGGCCGCGGTCGCGTGTGATCTCGATGACCTCCGCCTGTGCCTTGAGAAGACGCGGATTGGGGGTAACGGTCTGCGACGGTTTCTCGGGGGTTGGGAGCTTCCACCACTGGCCCTGGAACCCCTTGAGCGCTTCCTCCTGTAGAAGCGGATGGGGAGGTGCAACGTTCAGCAATTGCAGGCGGAGGTACACCTCCTGATCGAACACCACAATGACGTCGGCCACCCCCTCGACGTCGTACGTCTGCTCGCCCTCCACGACATCTCCCGCAAGACGGGCTGTGAACTCAAACTGCTTCCCCCCATCCTGGAGAATGCCGTTGAGAGAGAGCGTAAGATCTCCCTGTGTCTCTCCTCTCTCTAGATCAGCCGTCGCTGTCACCATGTACCGCGCAGACTGAAGTTCCTGACTCGCTCGCGCCGCTCGCCGTAGCACCTCGTCTGCTGGAAGGCCTTCCTTCTTCACACAAGAAAAGAGGAGCAAAAGGAACACCCCTGGCAAAATGAGTCGGCGCATGTGAACAGGGAGTAGTGTGCCTGAGCACCGCCCTACCGTACACTGTCAAAGCTGGCTGGTGCTGGGGTGGCCTCGACATCCGAGGGTTCCTCGATGACAAACTCGAACGTGCGCTTTCGACTCGCGCGAATATTCGCGCGGATCTGGAGAATCCGTGTCTCATTCTTCCCGAGGAAAAGCGGTGGGGTGAGCTCAAAGCGGGCTTTGTCCTCGTCGAGATACCGCAGGATGTTCGAGAGTCGCTCCCTCCGGCTTGTCTCGAGCACGAGGTTCTCGAGATCAGCTCCGCGCGCTCTCCCCTTGTTCGTGAAGGTGATCACGTGGATGAGGTGATTATCGCGGCTATCGGCCTTTAGAAGCACCCGCCCAACGATCTGTGAAGTGCCGTAGTGCGGCGGCCGCACGAGACGCCGTGACTCCACCGTGATGGTACCCAACTCCTTCGGGGTGACGCGCGTGCGGCCGCGCTCCCCAAGCTGGACAAGACTCACGGACGTACCCATCGCATCCACCGCACTCGGCTCGCGCAGGGTAAAGCGATGCTCCCCCGCAAGAGCTGCATCACCCGAGAAGTCTGCGTGGATGATGACTTTCTCCCTCCCACAGGCAGCAATCGTGAAATTCCGCACAATAAGCTGCACCTCTCCCTCTTCGTTCACCGGCGCCGGCGCTCCGGAAATCCGGACACCACGGCGCAGCGCGTACACACGGAGAATATCGTCCTTCGACCCAAGCCCCTCACGGTGAAGAGTGATGCTCTGCATGGTCACATCGGAAGCGCAGGAAGCAACGAATTGGAGCGTGAGAACGGGAACCCGCTGCGCGCCACGCGGAATCGAGGTGATCGTCCCCATGCTGTGCACCTCCACCGTCAGGAATCCTTGAGCCGCAAGTGCTGCAGTGACGATAATCGGAGCGAACATCATGATCCATATTCAACCTTCAACCTTCAACCTTCAACCTTTAACCTTTAACCTTTAACCTTTAACTCTCTACCAGCGACCGCGCGCTCCCCCTCCTCCAAAAGACCCTCCGCTAAAGCCCCCAAACCCACCACCGCCAAGGTGTCCACCAGGGCCAAAGCGTCCACCGAAGAACCGTGTACGGCTCCGTCCCTGGTACGTGCGAGAAACGGTGTAATCAAACAGTAACCCGATGAGGACGAGTATCGGTATTGTGAGCCACCATGCGAACCACGCCGCAAGGATGACACCGAAAATCCCCCCGACGACTCCTCCGAGCCACCAGGAACGTGTTCTCCCGAAGAGTGCTGCGAGGTAGTCAAGAACAATGAAGAGGAAAAAGAGCACAAAGGGCGCTGCGCCACTCGCGTCCGGAGAAGAGTATCGCTCCGCCGTGTACTCTCCACCAATGTGCTTCTTCAGTGCCTCGATGCCCGCGAGGATTCCATCGTAGTACGCGCCCTCGCGAAACTGGGGCAGGATGTCCTCTTCGATGATCCCCTTGGAGACGACATCGGGAACCGCTCCCTCGAGACCGTATCCTGTCGCGATGAAGACCTCCCGGTCTCCGTACGAGACCAGCATGAGGATGCCATTATCGTCTTCGCTCGTTCCCACCCCCCACTTCCGACCAACCTCCACCGTAACGTCTGCACTATCCTCTCCTTTGAGCGAATCGACGATCAGCACCGCGATCTCGTTCGTCGTCTCCTTTTGGTACCCCGCGAGCAACCCCTCGAGCGCTGCATCCTGATCGGCGGTCAGGACATTCGCCATATCCGTCACGAATCCATCATTCGGTGGTACGTCGAACGCTCCTGCAAGGAGTGGGACGAGAAGGGTGAAAAGGACGGCGACGCTCGTTCTCATGGAGGCTACTCGAATTGCACGGTCGGTGCTTTTTCCGCTCCCGGTGTTTCATCGAAGAAGGTTTCTGGGACGTACCCGAACAGCCGGGCGAGGATCAGCCGCGGGAAGCGCTTGACGAGCACATTGTAACGACGGACCTCCTCGTTGTAGTCGCGACGCGCGACGGCAATCCGGTTCTCGGTTCCCTCGAGCTGTGCAAGGAGATCCCGGTAGGCCTGCGTCGCCTGAAGCTGAGGATAGCTTTCGAAGGTGACGAGCAGGCGTGCGAGTGCTGGTTCAAGTCCCTGGGCGGCTTCGATCCGCTCCGAGCGACTCCCCGCGCCGAGCCAGCGTGTCCGCGCTTCGGTCACTTGAATGAATGTCTCTTGCTCAAACTTCGCTGCTCCCTTCACGGTATTGACGAGATTCGGAATCAGATCGAACCGCCGCTGGTACTGGGTCTCGACCTGTGCCCACGATGCATCGACCGTCTCCTTCGATGTCACGAGTCCGTTGTACCCGGACCAGAGCCAGAGGACGAGCACAAGGGCAATCCCGAGTGCAATGTACAAACCCGTGCGCTTCCGTTCACCATTCATCGGGCGCATGGTAGAGGGGCCGTTGCCGGAAGTCTAGAGTGTTTGCTCCTCTGCGCGATGCCCCGTAAGGAAAGAGAGGGTCACAAACACACACGCGCTGACGATGACCCCCGGAAGGAAAGACTCCTGCCCAAGCCGGGGGAAGACGAAGAGCACTGTCAGAGCTCCCAGCGCGATACTCCAGAATGCGGCGGTCGCCGTCGAACGCTTCCAGAAAAAGGCACCGAGAGTCGCAGGGATCAGAGCCACTCCAAGACTTGTGGCTCCAATCGCGAGGTGGAAGATGCTGAGGACGAGCGCGGCAACGAGGAGGGCCGCCACGCCAACGACGAGCGTGACGATGCGAGAAAGAACAAGGACCCGCTCCGGGGGAAGCACGACTCCCCTCCCTTTCAGGTAGAAGTCATTGACGAGGGTTTGGCTGACAATGAGAAGACACGTATCGGCGCTCGACATGATGGCCGCGAAGAAGCCGGCGAGGGTAAGACCGCGAAGACCGATGGGGAGGATCTCTGTGAGTTCTCTGGGAACGAGCCCATTGGGATCCGGGAGCTCCGGAAAGAGTGCTGCCCCGAACATTCCCATGAGCGTTGCAAGGAGGAAGAAGGGGAAGGTGAGGGCCGCAGCCCCCGCCATTCCCCACCGCGCCGCTGACTCGTCGCGCGCGGCAAAAGCCCGCTGCCACACATCCATACTCGTCATCGTCGTCATCCCGAGCGTGAGGAACCCCGCAAGGATGATGCCGGGAGAGGCAAATCCAGACCCCGTCCAAAGGGCTTCGGGGAGGCTTCGCAGCGTCATCCACCCTCCACTCTTCTGCCAGAGGAGTGGGAGGAACACCATGAGGAGAACGAACATAATGCAGAACTGAAAGACGTCTGTCCGAATATCGGCTCGGAGTCCCCCGACGGCCGTGTAGGCAATCAGCACGAGACCTGCAGAGAGGGTCGCTCCAAGGAGCGGAGCTCCCGTGAACTGCGCGAGGAACGCTCCTCCCCCGACGAACTGCTCGGCGAGGAAGAGGAGGAAGATCGTCAGATTGAGGAGGGCTGTGATGAGCCCAACCGCTTTCCCGTACCGTACGCGAAAAATATCGGGGAGGGTGTAGGCCTGAAGCCGGTCTCCCACGCGCTTCAGCCGCGGCGCAAGAATAAAGGCAAAGAGGAGGAAGTACAGAGTGAAGCTCCCACCGAGGATGAGCGCGGCAATCCCTCCTCGGTAGGCCACCGTGGCGAGCGCGAGGAGTGATCCTGTCCCAATGAACGTCGAGAGCATCGTCGCCGTGACGGTGAAGGGTCCCGTCCGGCGGCTGTTCACCCAGTAGTCGTCGAGCGTGATACGCTTGCGCTCCCACACTCCGATGAGGAACGAGACGACGAGGAATGCGACGATGATGCTAAGATCGAGGGACACTCTTTGCGCATTCTATCAAGAAGTTCTTTTTCTGCTCTTCACTGAGCACCGGTACACTGTGACAAGCCATCCCCTCATTCTATGAAATGCATCCGCATCACGCTCCAGAGCCTCCTCGCGCTCGTCTTGATTGTAAGTTTTGCACAGGATACGTTCGCCGCAGTCGGAGCAGTGCGCTCAGAGGATACGCTCGCCATCAGCGTCGGCGGAGGTTTCCGCCGCAGCAACCGGGCGCGCGGTTCCCGAACCGCGGAAGGGGTTCAGGGAACTCCCCGCGGCACCTACCGTCGCGACGCAACGCGTGTACAGCACAAGAGCAAACGCAACGTTCAACAGAGTCGACCAACGAGGAAACGCGGTGAGAAAGTGAAGCTCCAAACCCGCTAAGACTCCGGCGTGCAGGCACGCACTCTAGCTCCTGCGAGGATGAAAAGAGTACGATCTCCCTGCGAACGGGACGTAGCTCAGTTGGTAGAGCGCGTGGTTCGGGACCACGAGGTCGCTGGTTCGAGTCCAGTCGTCCCGACCATGGTGAATTCGAGCCGAACGCGAGCCGAGGGCGAAGCGTGAGGCCGAAGATCCTTGACCCCGCATACGAGCGCAGCGAGTTGTGTGGGGTCATTCCCGTTACCAACATTCGGAAGGCAAAGTGCAGCCACATACTAAATCTTCCGAGACGCAATGACTTCGGATCTATTGAACACAAACACTTTGAACAAATTTTTTATACGATCAGAGCATTCCCTCCCCTTACCCTTACACCCACCTTCGCCCCAATGGGTACGAAACAACACTATGAAGGTTACTGCAAACCGAGCACAAGAGTGCGTCAATGACAGCTAGACACCGAAGAGCCCCTCCGTACACTGCCGCGGTCTCCTTAAGGAGCACTACTATGAAAGACGTGAAGCCTATCGCCCACCGCGCTTCACTCCCGCTCGTGTTCGTACACGCGCTGCTCATCACCTTCCTCACTCTGAACATGGTGATGAGCCTCCCAAGTCTCTAAGGGAGTTGGAGTGAAAAGTTCCGGATCGAAAGCGACACACACTTCTGACAAGAATCCTCGCCCTGCGAGGGCACGGTTTCTGAAGCTCCGTTATGAGCGTGTACGTTCTTTCAGCACACCTTCGGCGACGTGTCGAGCGGGGGCGGGGTTCCCATCATCGACCTCGAGGGTGACGATGACCTTCGTGTAGGCTCGAAGATCACGTTCGTCTTTGAATTTGAGGAAGTGCCGGACGTCCCCAAAGAGGCTCTTGAGGTGCCCCACACTCATCGTGTCCTTGGGATTCTCCCTCACGAGCCACCCCTCATAGAAATAGCCGTCGCTCGGACGTTCGATATTGAGCTGAATGCCCATGACGTATGTCCCATCCTCGAAGAAGTGCGCATCCGTAACCCCGTTCGCCGGTGTCCCTTCAACGCCTGCCATCGCCCCGACCGCGAGCCAGAGTTCTTTTCCATACTTGGGGTCACGCAGTTCCCCCCCTGGCATAACCTGCTTGATCGTGATCGAGCCTTGTTCCTCCCCTACCCCTACCTCCTCGCCTCGACACGCACTGAGAAGAACGAGGACGCAGAGGGGGAACAAAAGGTAGTGCCAGCCTTCGCTAAAGCTACGGCCGGCAGGCCAACGGAAAAAGAAGGAAGGCTTGATCATAGGTCTGAATTGCAGAGCGCGTCAGTGTAGCATGGTATTCTAAATTCCTAATTCTTAATTCTCAAATCAAAGGCTCTTCGAACTCCTCGGCTCCCGCCGCTACGAGCTCTTCTTTCGAGAGCGGCACGGAAGCCGCTTCATCCCAGGCGGCGAGCATCTGCTCGACCTCAACTCGTGGGGTGCAGTACTTCCGGCGTGAGGCTTCGATGATCTCCCGCGTGTAGTCGTGTGTGACCGGTGGTACATCGATGGTCCGCCCCGAGAAGGCCTCACGAATTTCTCCTTTCACGGACATCTTGATGTAGAAGTCGCGGACGGGGAGGTTGATGATGTCACGCTCCTTGAAAACGGGTGTGTACTCGCCTGCGAGGATCTTCGCATCCTCGGCGCCAACGCGGAAGCCAATGATCGTCCCCACATTTCCGAAGACGGTCTTTCGGACATGGTCACTGAGTTGCCCCATGTACTGGTTCGCGAGGGTCAGGTCCATCGCGTACTTGCGTGACTCTGAGAGGATCTCTGAGAACGTATCCGTCGCGAAGTTCTGGAACTCATCGATGTAGAAGTAGAAATCGGTTCGCTTCTCCTCCGGCGTATCGGCGCGGCTCATCGCAGCCTGGTAGATCTTGGTGATGATCATCGATCCGATGAGTGAGGAATTTTCCTCACCAAGTAAGCCCTTACTGACCTTCATCAGGAGGATCTTCTTGTCGTCCATGATCCGGCGGATATCGAACTTCGTCTTCGGCTGCCCGATGATGTTGCGGATCATCTTCGTTGCAACAAACTGCCCGACTTTGTTGAGGAGCGGAGTGATCGCTTCGGCATCGAACTTCTCCGACCATGCGGCGAACTCCGATACCCAGAAACTCTTCACGACCGAATCCTGGATCCGCGCGACGATCCGCTGGCGGTAGTTCTTGTCGCTAAGCATCTTAAGGATCGAGAGGACCGTCGTATTCGGGCTATCGAGAAGCGCGAGCGTCGTGTACCGGAGGACGTGCTCGAGCCGGTAGGTCCAGTTATCGCCGAAGAGCTTTTTAAAGATATCGAGGAAGCCGATCGTCACCTGCATCTTGTAGGCATCCTCAACTTTCTCGAGAGGATTGAAGGCAATCGGAAACTCGGTGTCACTTGGATCGAAGAGCACGACATCATCAATGCGCTCTCTGGGGATGTACCGCATGATGCCATCGATGAGGTCTCCGTGTGGATCGAGGACCGCCATTCCTTCGGCACTCTGGAGATCGTCGATGACGAGGAGCTCGAGAAGCTTTGATTTCCCCACTCCGGATTTCCCAACAACGTAGACATGGCGCCGGCGATCTTCGCGCTTCAAGCCAAATGGGATGAAGTTGTTGTGGTAGTTCGTAATCCCAAAAGCGCTTACTTCTTTCCCACCTGCGTGCGGGAGGTCCTGCGGTGGATCAGCTTTGCGCGCGAGGACGTGAACGATATGAGGGACTTCATCGGCATTCGGGAAGTAGTAGAGCGTCCCGATCTCGCGTGCACTGAAGATGAAGCGCGATGCGTGTCGGCGAGCACGGTACTGATCGAGGAACCGCCTACTGCTTCCAACATGCGATCCAACAAAGCTCTGAATGTCGGTGTCATTGAACTGGTAGAAACTGTTAATGACAGCCTCGAGCTTGCGTCGCGCAACTTCTTCGCTCTCTGCAACGTATGCGCAGCGAACGCTGACGCGGAATGGCTTCATCTTCTCCTTCTCGCTCGCTTTCTCATACCGTCTTGTCCGGATACCCTTTCGTCCCTCGGCTCTGAGGCGGTCTTTGACGCTGAAGAACTTCTTGAGGTTACTGAGGCGTAGCCTCCAGCCACGGAAGAAGTGGTAGAACGCATCGTCCTGCCGAGGCTCGGTGATGATCTGCACCCAGACCTGCTCACCGCTCCCGATTTTTGAGATGACGGAAAAGAGCCGTGACTGGGAATCCTCCTCGAAGAGTTCGTACGTCTTGATCGGATAGACATCAGCCTGCTCAAGGGAGAAGGTCGCACCAGCGAGACTCTGGCGATCCGGATGGAACAGTTCCGTGTAATCGGACGCCTCGTTGATTTCCGCATCCGGGTAGGTCGCATAGATGAGGCTCTCAACCGTCTCTCTGAGGTTCTCCTCAACGACGACGAAGAAGTAGGTGTACTGGCCAAACCCGAAGTATTCGAGGGAGACGCGAACCCCTCGCACCGTGTTCCAGAGATTCATCAGGAGCTCCTGGAACTTCGACTCCAGCTTCTTCACCCCAGGAACACCCTGGGGAATGACGACGTGGAGGTAACGCAGCTCAGACATGGGATTAGGGGCTAGTATACCTCCTTCAGGTAGCACGATTCACAATACACAGCCTCTGGTCGCTCTGGAGCGTACGTCGTTTGCAGTTCCGTCCCGCACTTCCTGCAACTCCTCTTCCACAGCTTGCGGGGATTTCTTCGGGAAAATCGGTCCCGATGGCGCTGATCGAAGCAGCGCCTTGGAATGGGGAGACCCATCTCCCTGTAGAACTCTAGCTCTTGTGGAATGATTTTGTAGGGCTTCCCGCTGACTTCGCAGATCAAGATGCGATCACAGATTCCTTCATCAACCTCCGTAATGTTCTCAGGAATCTCTGGCTGCGGTCCAAGGTAGCTCTGCTGCTCCAACTCCTCTCTCCACTTCCACCCTCTCGTGAGAGCTTCTTCTTTGGCCAAAGGGAAGTAATCATTTGCATTCGTCTCGTTGTACCCATACGGACACATGGAAGGTGGGAAGAACTCGCCCCACTCCCCTCTTTCCTCCATCGCAGTCACGATCTTCGAGAGTGCTCGCTCATACTCGTCCTTCGTGTATTCCCTATTGAGAATGCAGTAACGGGCATTGCGAAGCCCGACACACCCGAAGATGTCATGACAGCTATGGCACTCAAGGCTGTAGTAGACAGAGCTCCCATACCACGCGAGGAAGGTACACATCGAGTACTTCGTTCCCACTGTGGAGACGACGTTGTAGCAGAACTCGAGTCCATCGGGCGAAGTGAAGGTGCCATCGTAACTGTTGATTCCCTTTGGAGTGAAAGCGAGGTACTTACTGTCCTCGCAGTCTGTCACGTCAAAACAGTGCTTACAGTTCTTACTGTTATAGATCGCGTCCCCCGTACAGTTCTCACTACCGTAGATGTGTGAACCCCGATGAGGCACTGTGGATTTCAATTCCCCGAGACGCTGTCGAAGCTGAGCGATCGTGCGTGGAGTGAGATTTCCAAGCTCTTTCCTGTACTTCTCGAATTCCTCCTTACCCACCGGCTGGTTGAAGATGCAGTACTCCTTCCGGTAAAGTCCAAAACACTCGATACAGTTCGAGCAGGACTGACAATCCTCAACCATCAGACAACTTGTGCAGTCCCGGCAGTTTGTGAAGAACGTGCAGTCGTAGCACCGCTGGGAAGCTACCCCCTCGTAACACCTCTCGCAGGAGTAGAGGCAGAGACCATCGAAGACATCCTTCGAGAAGGAGACGTAGTTTCCGAACATGCAGTCTTCGCTGTTCCCTCCCCCAAAGATCAGGTAGCAGTTCTTCATGAAGAGCGCATGGTTTGTGTAGTAACTGTTCTCACTGCCAATGGTGAAGAGGGAGATGCGGGGAACAACGAGACGTAACTCCTGAAGTTGCTCGAGGAACGGCTTCTTGAAATCAATCTCCATTGCATAGTCCATCGCATTCCATCGGTCGTTCCACCACTCATCTTGGTCATAGACCGCGAACAGTTTCTCAGGGGAGTAGATTGAGACAATTTGGCGATCGGAGAGACTGCTCTTGCGGTGGTAGAGGTAACGGTCGTTCCGGAACATCAGTCGCCGCTGAAAGCGGCAGTCGGGGCACAGCTTCGGTGAAGGAATGGGATGCTTCGTTCCTGCAAAGGTCGGCGAGACGCTGTCATAGAACGAGAGGTCCTCATCGAGGATCTCAAAGGAGGAACCACAACTGACACACGATCTCACCATATAAATACGAAAGAAAAAGGCACGTGATGCGTAGGTACAGTATCCGCGGGGGTTTCTCTGACCTCGGCATTTTCACTGAAGATGCAAAAACTGTCCAACAGCACTTAGGTAAATACTTATTTTTTGGCTTCTATTAGCCAAATATAAACAACTAAATCATGTAGAAAAAGTTCAACAACATGCCTATAATGGAAGAGAAGTTATGCTCGCAGAGCTCCTCAAAGTCGGTCTCTCGAACGAGGAAGCGAAGGTCTACCTCGCCTGCCTCGAGATTAACGGCGGTCCCGTTTCGACGATTGCAAAGAAGGCGGGCATTCAGCGGGTGAGCTGCTACCACACCTTAGAGAACCTCCGAGACAAACAGCTCGTGAGCCAAGTGATGAAGAACGGGATCAAGTACTTCACCCCCGAACCTCCCGAACAGCTCGAGAAACTCGCGCTTGAGAAGCTCAACACTGTGAAAGGATTGCTACCCGAACTCAAATCTCTCTCGAGCTCTCTCGCCTTCAAGCCGAGGATCCGCTTCTACGAAGGGCGCGATGGCGTCGAACGCGTCTTCAGCGAATCACTCTCGGCGAGAGGTGAAATCCTCGGCTACACGAACCTTCAGAGTGTCCTCGACTTCTTTCCCAAGTTCTTTGAGCGTTACACGCACGAAAAGCTCAGGCGCCGGATCAAAACCCGCTACCTCTCACCAACCACAGTCGAGAGCGTCCACGTCATGGATCCCTACCTTCCAAAGGACTACGACCCCAACCTCATCGAAATTCTCCTCGTCAATAAAGACCAATTCCCCTTCGAGAACGAGATCCTGATCTACGGAAATATCGTCGGGATCGTTTCCCTGAATCCCGATGAGCTCCTCGGCCTCATCGTGGAAAGCCCAACCTTTGCCCGAACGATGAAAGCTGTCTTCGACCTCGCATGGCTTGGGGCCACCGCCTTCGTTGCTCGCTAGTAGACACTTGCAAGAGTATGATGGCACCTAATTTCCATGTCCCAGCTCGACCTCGAGCTCGGCCAAACAGCCTACGCGACGATCGATGAGATGCGCCGGCAACGCGGTCGCTGGGGACTCGAGCAATCCGGCGAACTTGCAAGAAAGTGCTGGCAGCACGTCCTGGAGATCCTCAAACATGGCGAAATACTGTTCCATACTTCCGACGGAATTCTGGCGAATGACCGCACACTCGAGTGTATCAAGCACGGCGCAGGACCGTGTTGGGATCCCCACGAGTTGATCCGCCACCTCATCCGCAACTCCGATCCACAGCACTACGAACAATTCACCGATGAACACCTGTGTCAGCAGGGTGTCGCGGTACACTCTCGACAATCGCGATGGTTGATGCGTGTTCTGATTGCCTGGAAAGGGAAGATTCAATAGACAGTTTCAAGGTAACAGGATTCACAGTACACGATTTCGGGGCGGTCAGGACTGTAGGTCGTCTGGATTTCCTTCCCGCACTTCGCGCAGGATCGTTTCCATAGTTTTCGGGGGTTCCGCAACTTCAGTCGCTCATCGTAGCGGACATCGGGGTGCTTACGGGGGATGGGAAGCCGCATCTGCCGATAGAGGGCGAGCTCAGTTTTCTGGATCCGATAGGGCCGCTTCGAGACCAAGCAGCGAAGGGCCCAATTGAGGACGTCATCGGGGATGTCATCAATTGAATCGTGTAACAGTTCTGCATCGAAGACTTTCTCCACCTGTGGGATTTCGTCTTGGATGTCACGCCAAAGGAAACCTCTCCTCACTGCCTCTTCCTTTGAAAGAGGAAAGTACTCATTTGCGAGGGTCTCGTTGTACCCGAAAGGAGCATACTGCACGGGAAAGTACAACCCCCACTCGCCTGCTTGCTTCATGTGTTCAATGATCTTTGGGACGAGTGCCTCATACTCTTCCTTCGTGCACTGCTTGTTGAAAATGCAGTACTGCTTATGGCGAAGGCCATTGCAGCCGAAGCAGTCGGAGCACTGGAAGCAGTATTCGCAGTAGAGGAGACGCTGCGAATGGAAGACGAAGAGGCAGTAGGCACAACCATACGCCTCAATGGTTCCAAGCACCTGGTAGCAGAGCTCAATCTTCCAATACATGTTTGAACAATCGACGTTGTCCTTCACATTGATGCCAACGTGGACATAGCGACAGTCTTGACTATCCGTGATGTCGTAGCAGTCGAGGCCGTTCTTGCAGTTCTCGATGTAGTCGCCTGTGCAGTTCTCGCTCGCAACGATATTCGCGTACTTCTTGATGCTCCTTTCCTCGAGAACACGGAGTTTCTCCTTCATCTTCTCTCGCTTCAGGTAAGACCCCCGGAGCTCACCGAGGAGCTTTTCGTACTCTTCCTTCGCAACTGGCTTATTCTCCACGTGGCACTCCTTCTGGTGTAGGTTCGTGCAGAGGATGCAATTACAACAGCCCGTGAGGTATGAGGAGAAGTGGCAGTCTTGGCAGTTCTTGCTGAAGGAGAGCGAGGTACAGTGATAGGAGTTATAAACGCTAAAGCAGTCGTAGCAGAGCTCTGACTCATAGAGGTAGGAGCAATCGATGCAATCCTTGCAGTGCTGGAGTAGCTTCCCATAGAGGCAGTCCTCACAGTACTCAGAGGAATTGATGAGGTAGCAGTTGCGGCAGTAGCCGGTCCCTGTCGTGTAGTCGCAGTTTTCGTTGCTCACCTGAATGAGGGCCATGCGAGGCACAGCCTTATGCAGCTCCGCAAACTGCTCGAAGAAGGGACGGGAGAAATCAAAGGGACGGCCATACGACAGTGGATCCCAGCGATCGCTATGCCACTCATCGTGTGCGTAGATCTGATAGGGACTGCCCCAGAGGGCAGGAGCAGCGTAGAGAGCGACGATCTCCTTCCCTGAGAGTGTCGAGCGACTCTTGTAGAGGAATCGCTCGTTTCGGTGGGCGGTCCTCGTCTTGAGGCGACAGTCCGGACAGAGGAGAGGCTCGGGGGGATGGACCACTATCGTGCCAAAGGTGAACTCCATCTTCTGCAGGAACTGGAGCTCCTCGGAACTCACCTCGAAGGTCGTCTGGCACTGCACACAGCTACGCTGCATGCCACTCAATATACCTCTTTCAGGTAGCACTCCTCGCAGTACACGATCTCAGGGCGGTCGGGACTGTAGGTCGTCTGGATTTCCTTCCCACACTTCGCACATTTGCGGGACCAGAGTTTCCGGTGGTTTGTGAAGGCCATGCGACGGCGGTGGCGTTCATCAGGATGCAACCGCGGCACTGGGAGGCGCATTTTTCGGTAAAATGCGAGTTCCTGTTTGATGATCCGAAAGGGCCTTGCTGTGAGTTCGCACTTGATTGCCCAGTTGAGGATGTCATCAGGAATATCATCAATGGAATCTGGAAGCCGCTCTGCGGGTATGATTTTCTCAACCTTGGGTAGTTCGTCCACCTCATCACGCCAGTGCCAACCGCGGCTGAGGACGTCCTCCCTTGTCAGCGGAAAGTACTCCTGTGCGACGGTCTCACTATACGCAAACGGACTCATCTCCACCGGGAAGAATTCTCCCCACTCCCCGTCTGCCTGCATCTTCTCGATGATTTTCGGCACCAATTGCTCATACTCTTCTTTTGTGTACTGCTTGTTGAGGATGCAGTACCGCTTGTGTCTGAGGCCGATGCAGCCAAAAAGGTGGGTACTGTTGTGACAGAAGTCACAGTACGCGAGGCTGTCATTGTCGTAGCAGATGTGACAGGAGAGCATTCGCTTCCCACCGTTGCACCCATGAGAATCGTACTGAAGCTCGCAATTGAACGCGGGCTCGTAAGCGTCCTGACAGTCCTTCATGTGCCCCGCGTCGTAGCAGTACGCACAGTCTTGCGATTCGATCACGCCGAACGAGCTTTGAACGTTCTTACAATGGTAGATGAAATCACCTGAGCAATCCTCCGAGTGGAGAATCTGCTCATCTCGGTGAAATGCTTGGCGCAACATCTGGGAGTACCGCTTCAATGAATCCTGGAACGTGCGATAGGACCCGAGATCCCACTCCTCCATTCTCCTCTGGTACTCCTCTTCCGTCAGTTGCTCGTTTGAGATGCAGTAACGTTTGTGTCGCAGGTGTGCACAGAGTAAGCAATTGTGACAACCTTCGCAGTCGTAGCAGAAAGCGAGATCGCTTGAATTATCACAGAGGAATGCGTAGATGCTCCTGCTCAGGGTCACAGAGTACTGCGATTCATAGCAGAGCTCACTCTTCTCCAATTGATAGCAATCACAACAATCTCGACTGCTCAACACCCACTTGGAGTAGTAGGTATCTTGTGCATCCGCAACATCAACACAGAGGTAGCAGTCCTTGGAATTCACACTGTGATTGATGTACTCGCAGTTCTCGTTGTTCTTCCCAAAGAGCGCAATGCGCGGAACAAAGTTCTGGAGTTCGTGGAACTGCTTCGGGAATGGACGCAAAGCATCTACTTCACGTCCGTACGAGAGTGGATCCCACGCATCGCTCCACCAGCACGCATAGCAGTACACAGGGAACGGAGCGTCACTCGGATACATGCCAATGATTTCCTTACGACACAGATCACACTGACGCTTGTAGTAGGTCCGCTCATTCCGCCGTGCGAGGCGGCGCTGCTGTCTGCAGTCTGGGCATCGCTTCGGTGGTGGGGTAGATCGCAGTTCAGGGGCAGATAAAGAGAACTTTTCGAAGAATGCGAGGTCATCGTCCGTGACCTCGAACGTTGCACTGCACCAGCCATTACCGCACGTCTTCTCCATTAGTACACAGTGGCGAGGTAGCACTCCTCACAGTACACGATTTCGGGGCGGTCTGGTGAATAGGTCGTCTCAATCTCCTTCCCGCACTTCCGGCACGAACGCTCCCAGAGTTTGCGGGGGTTCCGGAGCAACATTCGCCTCAAATGTCGTTCATCGGGATGGAAACGTGGAACCGGAAGACGCATGTCACGATAAAATTCAAGTTCCTTCTTCGTGATGCGGAAGTTCTTCTCGGTCGCCTGACAGGCGAGGACCTGATCGGCAATGGAATCCTGCACATCCTCGATCCGTGATGGAATTTGATCCAATCGCATCGTTTCTTTCCCGACTGTAAACGGGAGGTTCTCCTTCCACGTAAGCTCCCTCTCCTGCGCCTCCTCTCTCGTCAGTGGGAAGTACTCCTGTGCCGTCGTTTCGTTATAGGCATAGGGGGAAATTGCGGCGGGGAAGAACTCACCCCACTCGCCTTGCTGCTGCATTTGAGCAACAATCCGCGGAACCATCTCCTCGTACTCCTCCTTCGTGTACTGCTTGTTGAGGATGCAGTAGCCCCCACGCTGAATCCCAACACAGCCGAAACAATGATTGCTCCCAAGCACGCACTGGTAGCAGTAGAGGAGATCATGAACGCCATCCCAGGAGTCGCAGCAGAACGAGAGACTCTGGATACTGTGTCCACAGCACTGGGATTCGTAGATGCGCTCCGCGTTATCCCCCCAAACGAAGTAATCCATGCAATCGCGTGACTCACGAACAAGGGAGCAGTACCGACAGTCACGGCAGGCACGAACACCGAAGCACTCCGTGCAGTCCTTGGATTCGTAGATGTAATTCCCACTGACATTCTCATTCTGCTCGCCGATGAACGCTTTGCGCGGATGCTGAAGTTTCAGCTCTTCGAACCTCTTCAGCGCGGCTTGCCTGTGCGTTTCATTCCATAACTCAAACGCGCGAAGGCGATCTTCGTACTCTCCCCGCGGCAACTCCTCATTGAACATGTGGTACTGCTTCTGCCGAAGTCCTGTGCACCCAAAACAGTTCCTGCACCCGCGGCAGTCAAAGAGGAACGTTGAATCACTGCACTGACTACAGAGCTGGCTGAACTTCAGGTTGTAACAATTCTCACAGTCGATGCATTCATAGCAACGCTCGGACCGTACGACCTCCGTGCAGTCAACACAGGTCTTCACCCAGAAGACGCGGTAGCAGTAGAGCGAGTCCTCGTTCTGATCCGCCTCGATCGTGAAGTAGCAGTTCTTCGACCAACCGCACTGATTCACATATTCGCAGTTCTGTAAGCCTGCGACGTTGAGGGCGAGAAGAGGCACCTCACGCAAGAGCTCAGCAAACTGCTCGAAAAATGGCCGCGAGAAATCGTATGGTCTCCCGTAGTCCAGTGCATTCCACTTGTCGCTGTACCACGCTTCATGGTGATAGGCCTTATAGGGACTATCCGGCGCGACAATCGAGAAGATCTTCTTCCCCGTGAGATCACACGTCCGGTAATACAGCGACCGCTCCACCCTCCACGCGAGCCGTCGTTGCAAACGGCATGCGGGGCAGAGCGTTGGCTCGGGTAATGCCATTTTCTTCCCTCCAATTTCTGGAGAAAGTTTCTCGAAGAAAAGTCGGTCGTGGTCTGTGACCTCAAAAAGAGCCTGACACACCCCGCACTGCATGGAGTCATCATACCGCGATACTCACCTCACGAATTCTGCGCATTCTTCAGCGCGAAAGCGATGTACCGCCTCTTCAAGAGAAACGTCGTTACGATGCTCTTTGGAGATGTACTCTGGAACGTCGGCAGGAAGACCAAGCAGTACTATGCTCACTCCCTCGCCGCCATGTACTTCATAAGATCAACGGCGGCTGCAGCGGAAGCATAGGCATTATCGTAACCGGAAGAAATGTGGACCTGCCGACTTTTGCCGCGGAGGTTACCACCAAAGATCACACTGCCGCCTACCAGAAGTACCCCGGTTTGCGGGCTGCAAGCTTTTCCCGTTCTCTCTTCGCTGCGCGATCAACGCGAGCGCCGAGAACCTGGAACGAAGGGGCTTCCTCCGGGTAGACCTCTGCGAGCAGATTCACAATCGTCAAGAACTCCTCGACGTTTGGACCAAGCGCAATGAAGTGGCGGTTCACTTCGATCGCATTGGCATACTGCTCGAGGAGATCGTCGATCTTCTCACGGCGCTCATCGAGTGTCTCGCGATCGCCAACCTTCATCAGAGTTTGGATGGATCCTAGAACGGTTCCGAGGTCATCGAACCTCGCGAGGCGCATGGCTTCGTCAAATGCACGACGTGCCTGAGGGTACTCCCACTGCTTGAATGCGAGCTCACCCTGGAGTTGCCAGGCGCGCACGTCTTCCTCGTTGCGCGCGAGGTACGTATCCAGTGCTTCCTCGGCGATGTCCCAGAGATGGCGATTCAGTGACACATGCGCGCGGCTCAAGTGAAGATCGCGCGCAAACGCTTCGCCCTCCGCACGCTCGTACCATTCGAGCGCTTGAGCCCAATCGCCGCGTGCCTCTGCATGACGGCCGATCGAAGAAATTACCAAGTACCGCCCCTCGAGAACCGCAATGACGAGGAGGAGGGCGGCGAGCGCAATCTCAGCGCCGCGACGCAATCTGACAACCGGCAAGAACTGATCTTGCTGCTGTGAAGGAACGAGCATGCTGAGGAGGAGCCAGAAGGGAAGGGCAATGCCAACGAACTGGAGATTGAAGTCGATGAGGTTATGGGCGAGCACGCCGAGAACCGCAATGAGTACCGAGACCGTCTGAATGCTGAGAGAACCCGCCTCCGCCAAGGCTACGGCGGGCAGGGAAAACTGAACGCTCTTCACAGCGTGGAAAACAATGCAAATGATCACGATCGCGAAGAGAATGGCGGCCGGCAAGCCCCGCTCCATCGCAAGCTTGAGGAAGACGTTGTGCGGGTGATCGGAGGTTGCGAGGACTTCCGTCTGCAGTCGCGGCTGGACGAAGCGGAAGCTGTAGGGTCCCCAGCCAAAGAGCGGACGTTCTCGTGAGAGCAACCATGCCTGATTCCAGAAATCCCTTCGCTCAGAAACTGAGGAACCACCCTCATCCGCGGTGAAGGTGATCTTCTCTGTGACCGATTGCACTGGGTAGAACTGAGAACGAAGGGTATTCACAGTAAAGAAGGTGAACATAGCAACAGCCATGATAAGGAGCCCCAAACGTAAGGACTTAGGACTTAGGACACCTGCCTGCGCTGAGGCTTCGGCGGGCAGGGAGGACGTAGGACCGGAGATGAGCGAAAGCACAATGAGAAGTACAGCTTGACCCACAAACACGAGGATCGCACCACGCGAGTAACTCAGGGCCAAGCTTCCGATAACGAAACCGAGTAACGCGCACCGAGCAAAGGAGGTTCGAGGAATAGTCGTTTTCAACGCCCAGAGAAGAACCATTGGCCACGCAAGAAGCAGGTACTCCGCCCACGCGTTCGGCCAGTAGTCGGTGTGGAACCGGAAGTCGAAGAATGTCCCGACAAAGCGGCTCACGGGCTGCAACACGTAAACAGCGATACCGATGATGCATGCCACGAACGTTGAGTACACGATCACCGATGCCACTGCTTCTCGCATTTTGTGTCTTGATTCCTCGGGCTGAGAAACCACCCACAGCAACAAAAGAATGAGCGATCCATCGCGGAGAATCTCATCGAGACCGTAGTTCTGCGTCGTTGAGAAGACATAGCTCAACACACTCCATCCAACAAAGAGGATGAGGGACCACCAGAGGACGTTGGGCAAATGGAAACTGGAAATTGAGTCACTCTTGTTCCAATAGCGAATGAAGGTCACAAGACCAGCGACGCCGACGAGGAGCCATGTCGCATCGAGGCTCTTCCCCCCTTTCCACAGAATCACGAACGCGAGGAGCGCAAAGACACTCCACTGCGCAATCCGCGGCCAGTTCCACGAAAGGATATGCATCGAAGGAGAGTATGCAGCAAATCGATCAGCCGTGCTTATCTCTTCTTCATCTTCCTCACCTTCTTCTCCTTACTAGGGACAGTGGTTGACTTCGCACGCTGAGAGGAACGAACCGAACGCACCGAAGAGGAACTACTAGATGAACTCTGTACTCCGGTCGCACCAGGCACTGGGACTTCCCACCCATTGTTGCGCTCGTTGCTCTCAGGGATGGCGTTGTCTGGGTCGAGGGTCACCCAGAAGCGGTGTGCGCTTGCGGGCGTCGTGATATTCGTGGAGGGGCTCGCGACGAAGTCATCCCCGGCGGCAATGGAGGCGGGGCTGACGTACGCAGAGTTCCAGGTTTGAATGACACTTCCCGCGGCATCGACCCACTCTCCCCTGATGAAGATGTGGGGGCGGGTAGCAACGGTGACGGTGCCGGCATTGCGAAGGGTGATCGCGGGACGACGATCGGCGTTGAAGGTGACGCCCTCGACGAAGAGGTCGGGGAGAGATCCTCCCCCACTCTGCGCAAACAAGGTGCCAACGACCCCACCCACGAGGAGAGGGGTGGAGAGCGCAAGCAGGGCAGCCGTCAGTAACTCAGTGCGGGAAACGTGCCTCCGGAGGGGATACGGGATCATACGTCAGCGCGTAGCATAGTGCACATCGCCCACCGACAAAAGGTGATGCTATAGTTCCCACGTATGCCGATGTGGCGGAACTGGCAGACGCGCTAGCTTCAGGAGCTAGTCCCCGCAAGGGGGTGGAGGTTCGACTCCTCTCATCGGCACCATGATATTCTGCTACCCCCGCTGCTTGATCTCCCGCCAAAGCAGATCCACGATTGCATTACGTTCCGCGAGAATCCCAGTATTCATCGAAGCATCTCTCGTGGATATTTCTCCAGGAACCGCAACCTTCTCAGCCAGTGCCTGATCCACTGCAGACCTCAGAACCAATTGAAACATTCTATAAGAAATATGCTGACGGGTGCGTTCTTCCTGCCCATCACCAATGCTCCGATAGATAGCGCAACGTACCCGATTAACAGCGTGTGAATCTCCAATTGAGACATATTGCCCAAGTTTTCTCACCAGATTTTCGAAATAACGGACGAGATCTTCGGCTCCAGGTTGTAGCTTCGTCTGATGCAAATCAATCTCCAAATGACGTGCCGAATCAGCAATATCCTGCCGACTACATTCCATAGATTAATTCATATAATGGAATTCCTCAGTTAAGAGTCAAGCCTACTCGAGCGGGCGTAGCTTCTCTTGCGCCTCTTTGTCCTGTGGATCGAGCTCGAGCGCGCGCTCAAAGGCGGCGTGCGCGTCGTCGCGGCGGCCTAGTTTCTCGTACGCAATGCCGAGGAAGAGGTGGGCCTTAGGATTCTGCGGAGCGAGAGAGACTGCGCGTTCGAGGTGCATCAGTGCTTCCGAGAGGTTTCCCTCCTCAATGAGGAGTGCCCCTAAGTAGAGGCGTGCGTCAGGATCGATCGGGCTCGACTCGATTGCTTTCCGGAACGACTGCTTCGCTTCCTCTGTCTTTCCACGCAGGAGGTGCACCTGCCCAACATTGAAATGTGTCGTCGCGTCATTACGAATCGCAAGGGCCTTCTCGTACTCCGCGAGAGCGCCATCGACGTCGCTGCGTCGGAAGAGCACAGACCCCACGTTCGTATGCGCCACATACGAGTTTGGATAGAAACGAAGCACGTTACGGAAAAGGGCCTCCGAATCCTTCCAGACGAGAGACTGCCGGTACGCAAGGAGAGAGAAGATGAGAACGACGACGAGTACTCCCGTATGAAGCGCCCGCTTCCACCTCTCTTCAAGCCGGGCGACCAAACTTGCAATGAGGAAAAGCACGGCCAGGGAAGGCAGGTAGACGTACCGGTCAGACGAGAAGTAGACGTCGAGGAGCTCGTTGTGTCCCTTTGCAATGTTACTGACCGTCGGAAGGTAGAGGAGAAGAAATAGTCCCCAGGCGAATGGGAACGCAGGCTCTCGCTTACGAAAGCACATCACCACGGCTGTGATTGCGAGAACGATGAGGGCAGAGAGGAAAAGATCGGGAGTCGTGAGTGAAATGGACTGCGTGTAGGGATAGAGGACGGAGAGTCCGGTCGGGACGAGAAGCTTCTCCAGTGAGAACGCGATGCCTTTCGCACCGATAAGGACTTTGTCCCAGAGGAACGCGCTGTCAGTGATCTTCCCGAGGGAGGCGATCACCCCGAACACGATGCTGAGGACGACGAATGGGGTCTTCTCGAGGAGCATCGCGCGATCAATCTTCCTGCCCTCATACCAATCGAGGAGGAGGAGCACGAAGGGGGTGAGGATGACGCTGACCTTTGAGAGGAGAGCAAGCACGTAGCATCCAATGCTGAACCAGAGACATCGCTTCTCCCCTCCCCTCACATACTGTACGTACGCGAGGAACATGAGCAGGAAGAACATTCCCATGAGAACATCTTTTCGCGCACTCGCCCACGCTATGCTTTCCGTGTGCACTGGGTGCACGGCAAAGAGGAGGCCACCGATCATGGCGGCCATTCCTGGCCGCGAATTCAGCGTGGCCGTTCCTGGCCGCGATAAAAGGATTTCGAAAAACCTTACAACGAGAAGTGCATTGACGATATGCAGGGCAAGGTTCGTCGCGTGGTAGATCCACGGTTGCAGCCCGGAGAGCGCATAATTCAATTGGTACGTGAGGGTTGTGAGCGGCACGTAGAGTTCTGGGTCGTACGAGGTGAAAGCATGGAGAATGTTCGCAAGCGCTATACCCTTGATCCATGGATTCTCTGTGATGAGGAGCCCGTCATCCCACAAAACGAACCCGTTTCCGAGTGAATGGGCGTAGACGAGCACCGTGATGAGGATGATTGCGATGTTTCCAATACGCACGACGCCAGTCTACCGCTGCGGCTTCTCACGCGCCTCCGCGTCACTGGGATCGAGCTCGAGGACACGACGGAATACAGCAGCGGCATCAGCGGCGCGACCGGCCTTCTCGTACGCGAGACCAAGGTTGAAGTGAACAATCGCAAGCTGAGGTGCGATACGAGCAGCTTCTTCGAGGACTCTGATCGCTTCCTCTCCCCTCCCCTCACGCAGAAGCAACACTCCAAGGTTCACACGCGCATCGGTATCACCTGGTCGTGTTTCGATCGCATTTCGGTACAAGGTTATTGCGTCATCCGTGCGACCTCCCTGTACGGCGATCTGTCCCAGGTTAAAGTAGGAAGCGGAGTTTGGACGGATGGCGAGGGACTTCCGGTACTCACCGATCGCATCTTCCACATCTCCGTTCCGGTAGAGAATGCTTCCGAGGTTACTGTGCGCAACGTGGGAGTTCGGGTACTGAGCGAGAACCGTGCGGAAGAGGGTTTCCGTATCCTTCCAGGTCAGAGACTGCTTAAACGTGAGGAAGGAGAATCCGAGAATGAACACAATGAGCACTCCTTGACTTAGCACATGCCACCGCTCCCGGAGACGACCGAGGAAGAGCGCAAGCGCCAGGAGAATCCCGATCGATGCGGCATACGCGTAGCGATCCGAGGCGAAGTAGACATCGCGCAGGAGATCCTGCCCCTTCGCGACGTTATTGAACGTCGGAGCGAGGAGTAGGAGAAAAAACGCCCACGCGAACGCAAGATCAGGAACACGCCGCCGAAGGAACCACGTGAGAACACAGATGGCAAGAACAGCGAGGAGAGAGACGAGGAGATCGGGGGTCGTGAGAGCGATGGGTTGTGTGTAGGGATACAAAACTGAGAGTCCAGTCGGCACGAATAGCTTCCCGAGGTAGAAGAGTGTTGCCTTCGCACCGAGCAGCAGTTTCTCCAGGGGGAGCATCGGGGCCGCGGATTTCCCGAAGTACGCGATGACCCCGAAGAGAATGCTCAGGAGGAAGTACGGGATTTTTTCTCGGATGGTGTGCCGATCAATACCTTCGCCTCTCCGCCAGTCAATGAGGAGCAACACGAACGGAGTGAGGATGATCGTTACTTTTGAGAGGAGCCCGAGGAGAAATGCACCGCAACTCACAATGTACCAGCGTCCCTCCCCCCGCTCCTTATAGATACGGTACGAGACAAGGGTGAGGAGGAGGAAGAAGGTTGAGAGGACGTCCTTCCGCGCGCTCGCCCATGCAACGGCCTCGGTATGGAGTGGGTGAATCGCGAAAAGGAATCCCATTGCGACTGCGGCCCAGCTGCTCTGCGAGAGGAGCCTGACAAACCAGACGACGAGGAGCGCATTGGCGATGTGGAGGAGGAGGTTTGTGAGGTGGTAGATCCACGACGAGAGTCCTGCGATGGCATAGTTCATCTGGTAACTCACAAATGTGAGCGGGATGTAGAGCTCAGGATCGTACGTCGTGAAGGCCCTCCAAAGATGCGCGGGCGTGATCCCGTGCACAATCGGATTCTCCGTGATGAGCAGTCCATCGTCCCACTCCACAAACCCGTTCCCGAGTGACCGCGCATACACAAGAAGTGTAAGGAGGATGAGCGCACTCGCTGCAACTCGCATGGCTCCACTCTACCTCATCAGAAATCGAGCGGACCGCCGAGGGCGTTGGGTGAGCGGCGGATCTTGAGGATGCACGCCGAAATCGGGCAGTCACCCCAGATGAGGCCGGGGAAAGTCTGACCACGACCACAGGTGAGGAGAGATGGCCCGAACGCGGCATCGATGAAGCTCTGCCCGCGGCAACGACCACCGACTCCGCCGATCTCTCCACCGATCTCCCCGCTGATTGCCCCACCAGGGCCACCGATCTCCCCGCTGATTGCCCCACCAGGGCCACCGATTGCACCACCGATATCCCTCCCGTCGCGGCGACGACAGATCTCTCGACCGAAAGGGATCCCCCCGAACGTCGAGGAGGTCCGTGTACAGGTGATACCCCCTCCGAGGACTGTGCGCCCATCACGATACCCCGAACTGAAGTTCCCAACGTATGCGGCGATGAGCTGCGACACGATGAGAACGGCGATCGCTTTGCGTGGAGAAACCATGGATAAGATTTTTATCATAATTTTCAAATAATGCAATACGGGCGAAATACTAGAAGATTTTGTCGCTACGATAGCCCTTGACTCGGCGGGTTAGCACTCTATACTGCCGACTGCTAAATTCACGTACAGCGCCAATTTCCCTCCCCCCTATGGCAGCAAAGGATGACGTACGACTCTCGCTGACGATCGAACCGATCGGCGATCGGGTTGTGGTGAGACCACTCGAGAAGGAACAGGTGACCGCTTCAGGCATTGTCATCCCCGACACTGCCTCCGGCGAAAAGCCCCAGGAGGGCAGCGTCATTGCGCTCGGCAAAGGTGGTATCGGAAAAGACTGCGCGAACCCGCGCGACTTCTTGAAAATCGGAGACCGCGTGCTCTTCGGGAAGTACGCCGGTGACGATGTAAAGCTCGAAGGCAAAGACAGCAAGGGTGGTAAGAAGCTGATCGAAGTAAAGATCCTGCATCTCGATTCCGTCCTCTGCATCGTCCACTAATGTTTTGCCCAATCCCTAATCCCTAATCCCTAATTCCTAATTCCTAATTCCCAACGTATGGCCAAGCAAATCCTCTTCGGCAATGACGCACGCGAGCGCGTCTTCAAAGGTGTCACGAAGCTCTTCGAAGCGGTGAAGGCGACGATGGGCCCCCTCGGGCGCAATGTCTCGATCGAACGCAAGTACGGCGGCCCGACCGTCACAAAGGACGGCATCTCCGTTGCGAAGGAAATCGAGCTCCAGGATCCCTTCGAGAACATCGGTGCTCAGCTCGTGAAGGAAGCTGCATCGAAGACCAATGATGCCGCAGGTGACGGGACGACGACCGCAACGGTCCTCGCCCATGCGATCATGCAGGAAGGACTCAAGCACCTGGGCTCTGGAAAGAACGCAATTAGCATTAAGAATGGAATCCTCAAGGCGGTCGAAACGGTGACGAAGGAACTCGAGAAGATGAAGAAGGATGTCAGTAAGAAAGAGGAGTACGCCGCGGTTGCGACGATCTCCGCGCAAGATCCTGAGATCGGGACTGTCATCGCGGAGGTCATTGATGAGGTTGGGAAGGATGGCGTCGTGACGGTTGAAGCCGGCCAGACCCTCGGCATCGAGAAGGAGTTCGTCGAGGGGATGCAGTTCGACCAAGGCTACATTTCCCCCTACTTCATTACCGATCCCGGTCGGATGGAGGCGGTCTTCGAGAAGCCGTACATCTTGATCACCGATCGGAAGATTTCCTCGATCCAGGACATCCTCCCGCTCCTCGAGCAGCTCGCGCAGAAGGGACGGAAGGAGATCGTCATCATCGCGGAGAACGTCGAGGGCGAGGCACTCGCAACCCTCGTCGTCAATAAACTGCGTGGCACCTTCGCCAGCCTCGCGGTG